>Ga0105047_10000713_pt1 | contig 57406 bp, 43 predicted proteins | sample MAT04_FD_78384 | JGI IMG/M metagenome (GOLD analysis project Ga0105047, IMG submission 78384) | Freshwater microbial communities from Lake Fryxell liftoff mats and glacier meltwater in Antarctica - MAT-04 (megahit assembly) | ecosystem: Environmental > Aquatic > Freshwater > Ice > Liftoff... | reverse complement strand
GCACAATCGCTCTACTACAAGTTCGAGAGCTACAACCCGCAGACCCTCCTCGTCGGCAGGCTCGATCCCGTCTCGCCGAAGCAGTATTACAAGGCACTCGCCTCGAACTTCCGTGGCCGCGCACTCCAGGTCTTCGAGTTTCCGGAAAACTCCCCGAAAACCGCCGAGGAGCAGAACCCCGGAAAGGAAACCCTCTTCTGTCTGCTCGGAAAAGAAGGTCTCTACGCCGGCATGTCCACCCCTCTCGAAGCCGGTGGACTCCACCCCGGCGGCACGAAATTCATTTCCCAAAACTCCGATGACACCGTCAGCCGCGCCGGAGCGAAGATCGCCGAGGGCCTGCATTTCCTCTCCATGCACCGAAAGCTGCCGGAAAAGGGAGCGCACTGGCTGGAGCTTGGGGCCAGCCCCGGGGGGATGACCTCCGAGCTTCTGAAACGAGGCTACGAAGTCTCCGCTATCGACCGCGCCCCGCTCGATCCCCGCCTTGCCCGTCATCCGGGACTCACGTTTCTCAAAGAAGACGTCGCGGAATTCGTTCCCCCGCGTGGGATGCGATACGATGCCATTCTCTCGGACATGAACGGCCCGCCGCGCGTCGCCATCACCCATGTCACCCGCTTCAAAGACTTCCTCAACCCCGGGGCCCTCGCCGTCTTCACCCTCAAAACCACAGGAGCGGAAACCTTACACGAGATCGACGCCTTGGAAATAGACGTCCTCGCCATCGCGGAAAACAACGGTTTCTCCCTCACCGCCCGCACTCACCTGACTTACAACCGTCAGGAGTTCACGCTGTTTTTCGAGAAGGTTTGATACGCTCCCTTCAGTAGGCTTGCTTTCTCCGCTCAAGATGCCACTTTTTCAGAGATGAGCGCTCATTCCTCCGTTTCCAAAAGCGTATCCAGATCCACCTCACCCATCGCGGCGGGCCACACGCGGCCAATGATGATATCGCCGTTGCGGTATGTGTAGATGATCTTCCATCTGCGATAGACCAGTTTTCGCCAGCCCTGATCCCGGAGTTCATCCAAAATCGAACCCAACTCGGGGAATTGCCGAAGGATTTCTACTTTGTTGAAAAAGCCGTTGCCGATTCTGCCGGCGGCTTCCGGATTCCTAAGGGCAATGCAGCGGACGATCACTTCGAGGTCTTCCGAAGCGCGCTAGGTGCAGTGAATGTCAATCGGCCGATCCATGGAGCCATGCTTCGAGACGTGATTCCATGGTATCGCTTGAAACGAGATTTCCGTTACGGATATCTTCCTCGGCCTCGGCGACCGCGGCGAGGAGAGCGATTTCCTCGCTCACATCGCGGTACCCCGCGTCATCAGGTAGTCGCTGGATGGCGTGCAGAACCCGTTCCTTTACGTTTTGCATGGGACGAATAAAGCACGGCCAGCCAGCCAAGGGAAGCTCCTTTGCTGCGGAAATCAGTCCTTTCGCACCCAGATATTCGCGAAGTCGATGGCTTGGCCGTGGTGTTGGAGACCGATGGGGCCTTCGGGGGGCATTCCGTTGAGGAGGGCGTTTTCGATGAGGACTTCGCTGTTCATGGAGACGCTTAGGCGGTCGCCTTTGACGGTGATCATGACGCGGTTCCATTCGCCAAGGGGTTTGTCGGCCTTGCGTTTTGGGGTGACGGATTCGCGGACTTCGGGGCTTTGTTTGGGATCGGTGCGGTAGCCGTAGACTTCGCCGGAGCCGACGGTCCAGTTCCAGAGGTTGACCTGGCTCTTGGTGTTTCCGCGCAAGTAGATGCCGCTGTCGAGTTCCTCGATCTGGGCGAGTTCATTTTTTCCATCGGGGCCTTTCTTTTCACTGCCATCGGGAAGGACGACGGGCTGGCTCTTCATCTCGCCACGGCCGGACCAGCGCCAGTCGAAGACGAGGGTGAAGTCCTTGTAGTTTTCCTTGGTCCAGAGGTCGTTGGTTTTCCCGGTCTGGCCGTTGTGGTGGATGATGCCGTTGGCCACGAACCAATTGTCCGCGCCGTCGGATTCGTATTTCCAGCCGTCGAGGGTGTCGCCTTTGATTAGGGGTTGGAAGCCTGCGGCTCTGACTCCCTCCGCGTTCGCGACGGGGGCGATTTCCTGGATTTTGATTTCACGGAAGGAGACTTTGTCGCCATGGCCGAGGAATGCGATGTGGCCGGAGCGGCGCTTGACTCCTTCGTGTTCCGGATGGGCTTTGGAAAGTTCGGTGAGGCTGGCATCGAGGATTTTAACGCCGTTGAGTTCGACCGTGACTTTGTCTCCGAGGACGGCGACGCGTTGCTTGTTCCACTCTCCGGCGGGCTTCAGGCCTTCCTTTTTCGCCGGGGCGAGGGTGTAGAGCGAGCCGTGGAACTGGTAGTCCTTGAGGTCTTTGTATTTCTCGGCGGAGTTGTCGAGGATCTGGAGATCCATGCCGGTGTAAGCGCCATCGCCCTCGCCGGGGTAGTGGATGCCGAGGCCGTTGTTCGCGCCGGGGCTGAGGAGGAACTCGAACTCGAGGACGTAGTGGGCGAAAGTCTCCGTGGTGAAAAGGTTCTTCCCCTGTGGAGTGCAAGTGATCGCGCCGTCTTCGACGGTGTAGCCATCGCCAGACCAGCCGGTGAGGTCTTTGCCATTGAAAAGCGGGCGGAAATCGCCGCCATGGGCGAGGCCTGTGAGGGCGATGAGTGAGAGCAGGAGGGTGGTTTTCATTGAGTTATCAGTTGAGAGTTGTGGAATCAGAAGAAACAGTCCCGGCGGTGGTAGTGTCGGGTTTGTGGATTTTTTCCCAGAAGAAGAGAGCGAAAAGAACCATGACCGCGAAAGCGAAGACAGCAGGGGCGTACCAGAATTTAGCGAAGTCCACTTTCCCGTCAACCGAACATGCTGTGGACCAGCGTCCGAAAAGCTGTGCGCCTATGCCGAGGCCGAGGCCTTGGGTGAGCATGACAACCAACGACTGCGCCTGGTTGCGGATGGCGGGCGGAGCCTTCCTGTCGGTGTAGATCATGCCGGTGACGAAGAAAAAATCGTAGCAGATGCCGTGGAGGAGGATGCCCATGAAGATGGGGAGTGTGAGGAGCGGGCCTTCCTGGCCGAATGCGAAGCCCCACAGGCCGTATCGCGCGACCCATGCGCCCATGCCGATGGTGAGCATCCATTTGACACCGAGGCGGGCGAAGCAGAATGGCATGATGATCATGAAGAAAATCTCGGACATCTGGCCGGTGCTCATGGCTCCGGTGGTGGAGCCGAAGAGGGTGACTCCCATTTCCCCGACGAAGCCGTAGCCTTTCGCATAGTAGCCTGCGAGTGGGATGCAGATGAGGAAACTTGCGAGGGAGAAGACGAGGAAGTTGCGGTTTTTCAGGAGATTCCAGGCATCGACGCCGAGAACTTCCTTGATGGAGATTTTCTGGCCTCTGGAGGCTGGGGTGGTTTTGGGTAGGGTCAGGCAGTAAACTCCGAGGATGGCCGACCCGATGGCGGCAGCGGTGAAGATGTGCGGGGAGTTATCTGAAAACTTGACTGGATCGAGGCCAGCGGAACGGCAGAACCACATGGCCCAGTTGCCGACAATCCAACCGATTGTGCCCATGACGCGGACGACCGGGAATTGTTTTTCCGCGTTCTCCAGGTGTCGGAAAGAAAGGCTGGCAGTGAGGCCAAGGGTGGGCATGAAGCAGATCATGTATGCCAGCAGACAGAGGATCAGGGGGTGGCTGAATTGCTCCAGGAGCGTGCCGGGGGCACCGGCTTCCGCGAGGCCAGGCGCGAAGTAAAGCAAACCGGCTCCCAGAAGGAAGAGGATGGAGAGAACTTTTTCCGTATTGAGAAAGCGGTCCGCGATGAGTCCGAGTGTGAGCGGAGCGAGGATTGCGGCGATGGGTGCCACGGTGTAGGCAGCGGCATCGAAGGATCCGCCTTCACCTGCTGCGGTCATGCCGCTGTCGACAAGGAAGCCGTAAAGGGCGACATACCAGGCTCCCCATACGAAGAACTGGAGGAACATCATCACCGAGAGGCGGAGTGACAGGGCGGGAGCCGGGATTTGGTTGGTCGTTTCCATTTCTCGGGAGACTCCAAAGCAAATGCGGCATTCTTGCAAGGAGCAAGGCGAGTTATGATGGAAAAGGATAGGGGTCGGGGGGATTTAGAATGCGATGTCTCTTCCAGGATCATCGGGATTCAGCCGCAAAAATGCGCAGAAAATGCAAAAAGTCTTGGAAGGGAAGACCGTTTCCGTGCTTCCGGATATTCCATATTATTGGAAATCCCAGGCCTTTTTGCGGCTCATAATGATTCGGGTTTGGCTCAGCATTGGTCCCCGTATTGGATGGCTTCCTTGGCGGAGGGCATGAAAACGGCGAGGGCCGGGTGGGGGATTTTCTGGAGACCCAGGGGGGGCTCGCGCATTTCGCCGACACGCTCGCGGAAGAGGGTATCAGATTCGGCAGCGTGGTAGCCGTGGCGACTGAAAGCCATTTTCAGCTCATACACAGGCTCGGCGGTGAGGCGGGCGATGCAGATCTCGTGCAAGCGCCAGAAGGAATTGTGGAAGCGCTTGAGGCGGGAAACGGAGTCGGCGACGGAGAGGCCGGGCTTCATGGCCGCCTCGAAGGTGGCGAGGCCGGCGAGTTCCGGGAGTCCTCTGTAGCTGGCTGCGGCGGGATTTTCCATTCGTGAAGGATACCGCCGTAACCGGTGTAAAATCGCAAAGAAAAAATCCCCGCCGGAGTGTTCCGACGGGGATTTTCAGGAAAGACGTTTGTTCAGACGAGTGCGAGGAGCTTGCTTTTGAGCATTTCCTTGGTGACGTTCGCGCCGACGATCTGATCCTTCACTTCGCCGTTCTTGAAGAAGAGGAGCAGGGGAATGGATTTGACGTTGTATTTCACCGCGAGGTCGCGGGCTTCATCGACGTTGACCTTGGCGATCTTCGCCTGTCCTTCGATCTCGCCGGAGAGCTGGTCGAGGAGGGGAGCGATCATTTTACAAGGACCGCACCACTCCGCCCAGAAATCGACGAGGACAGGTTGATCGGAGTCGATGACTTCGGACTGGAAATTGTCTTGAGTGATGTTGTTGGCCATGCGGTGAATCTGGAACCCTCTTGAACTCACGTCAAGGGCAGGACACGAAAAATCCTCCGTTTCCATGCATCCGGGTTAGGGAAGGGAAACGGAGGATTGTTAGAATGAAGTCCGCGTGCTTAGAGTGGCAGGTTCGCGCCTTGCATGGCGAGATAGAGGACTGCGGCGGCGAGCAGGGTATTGATGATTCCGATGACCATGGTGAATTATGTGGATTAGGGTTTATTCAATGAGTTGCGACCAGTCGCCGGTGCGATCATTGTCTTCGGCACTGATCCAGGTGTTGGCGATTTTCAGTTGCAGACCGAGGACGACGAGAGCCGCGACGAGGCCGACGCCTGCGAGGATCTTGGCGAAGGTGCCGGCACCGCTTTCGTCCTCGCCATCCTCCACTGCGGAGAGAGTGGGGCGTTGGGTAAGGGACGCGGAGGTCGGGCTGAGGGGCTTGGTCGGCGCATTGAGGGCGACGGTGGCTTTAGGGAGGGAAACTGTTGTAATTCCACCTCCTGGAAGGGGGGCATTGGCAGTTTTCAGAGCGATCGTCGGGGCTCCGACGGGAGCGTTGGTCGTTGAGAGTCTGATCGTAGAGGAGCCGGGAGCCGAGGGAGCGCCTGCGGTGCGGAGCGGAACGGTGGGAGCCGGACCCGGTGCCCTTGGAACGGTGGGCGAGCCGGAAGGTGGGGACGGGATGGTGGCCGTCGGTGGCTGGGGAGTGGTTGGTGTCGGCGGAGCGACAGGAGGCGCGGGCGGCCTGACCGGAGCTGTGGGAGGAGGAGTTGCCGGGAGTGTCGCGGAAGGAACGGCCGGCGGTGCGTCGGCGGCTTTGAGCGTCACTCGGACGGTCTCCTTTTTCAATGGCACACTGGAAGTCTGCTTGGACGGGGTATTGTTTTCGTTTTCGCTCATGCGCTGTGGTTTTTTGCTAGAGGAAGGAGTAAGGCAATCTGATCGGCGGATGTCAAACCCGCATCTTCAAAAATTTGCGGAAGATTTTTAAAAAGGGAAATCAGGCAAGAAGGCGCTCGACCATCCAGAAGAGGCCGGCGAGCGCGACAAAGACCGAGCCGACGGTCTGGAACTGCCGGGTCCATTTCCTCAAAGGCCAAAGAAGTAGGAAAGCGCAGGCCAGGACGGTGAGCTGGGCGAACTCGACGCCGACATTGAAACTGACGAGGGGAAGGGCGACCTGTTTTCCGGAAAGATCCCCGAGTTTTTCCCGGAGGACGCTGGCGAAGCCGAGGCCGTGGAGCAGGCCGAATGCGAAGACGATGAACATGCGCTGCGGCTTGAGTTTTTTCGTGATGAGATTCTCGATTCCGATCCAGGCGATGCTGGCCGCGATAAGGACCTCGACAAGGCGGGAGGGGACGGTGACGACCTCGTAAATGGCGAGGGCGAGAGTGATGGAATGAGCAATGGTGAAGAGAAGCGACTGAGCCAGCAGGGGCTTCCAACGCGGGGCGAGGAGGAACAGGCCGAAGATGAAAAGGAGGTGGTCCAGCCCCCACGGAATGACGTGCTTGTAGCCGGAAACGATCCAACTCTCCGCCTGGGCTTTGCGGTCAGGAGTGGCGGAGACCACGGCGGGGGTGCCGTCCACGGCAGGGGCGTCGAGCTTCAGAAGCGTGTCGGACATGCCTGAGGAAACGCTAAGGAGGCCGATATCCTCGCCTTCCTCAATGACAACAATCAGTTCGGACTGCTGGTCATCGTTCCAAAATACCTCCAGTTTTCCGGGACCGGGCTGGGAAGGCATCGTGATCTCTCCTTTCATCAGGGCCCAGTCGCCGGCCTCAGGCGGAAGGTCGAGGGGCTCCTCTTCAAAATCCGGGAAACGGATGTCCCATTTCAGGACTGCGCCGTTGTATTTGAGGGTGAGGAGTTTCCGGAGGGTGCGCTCGGCTTCCTTGCGGACGCGCGCGTGCTCGGCGGGAGGGGCTTTCATCACGTCATCGCGGAGCAGCGGCGGCGCGCCCTCGACACCGCGTGATTCCGGCAGCATGTAGGCGATATCCAGCAGGCCTTCCAGTTTCCACTGGCCCTCGGGACGGAGAAACTCCAGTTCGACGGAATCCACCTGGTGGGCGGCCGACGGGCAGATACCGGCGAGGAAAAGGGAGAGGAACAGAAGGCAACTACGCAGCATTGTCATGTCGGACGGGACTATCCGGCGTGCTGTGGATTTGGCAAGGAGACAAAGCTTGAGTAAAAAGAGGATTCCGGCATGATTCCAGCCAGATTTAGGCTTTTAGAACGATTCACCGAAAAGAATGAGCACACTTGCCACCACCGTCGATGGACTGAATTTCAAGAACCCCTTCGTGATCGGATCCGGGCCTCCTGGAACCAACGTCAAAGTCATCAAACGGGCTTTCAAGGAAGGCTGGGGTGGGGTGATCGCGAAAACGGTCAGCCTGGACAGTTCCAAGGTGGTCAACGTCAGCCCTAGATATGCGAAGCTTCATGCGAACGACGGCAAGGAGGTGATCGGGTGGGAAAACATCGAGCTGATCAGCGACCGGAAGTTCGAGATCTGGCTGGAAGAGTTCAAGGAGGCCAAGGACGAGTGCCCGGACGGAATTCTCATCGCCTCGGTGATGGAAGAGTATCGTGGCACGACGGGGCGCTTTGCGAAATTTGAAAAGAGGGAGGAGAAAAAGGTTGACGGTTTGCGCAAATGGCATAGAATGAAGGCCAGATGGCAACGAAGTATCAAGCGGGAGACAGGAAAGCGGGAACCATGCAGGAGGCCGCCGTGGAATACCGTGCGTGTTCCACTCCCGAACCGGATGGCATTGATCAAGGGCTGGCGGTGCTCAAGGACTTCGGCGTGAAAACCTCGGCAAAGATCGCGGGAGCGTTGCCGCGTTTGCGGGAGGCGCTGCGGACGGGGGTGCCCCGCTCGGCCTTCGACGGGCTTCGTGATGATCTGGGCGTCTCCAGCGACGAGCTGGCTGAAGTGCTCGGTATCCCTCCGCGCACCTTGGCCCGGCGGACGGACCGCTTCAAGCCGGATGAATCGGAGCGCATCCTGCGGGTGGGTTCGGTCTTCCGCAACGCCATCGGGGTGCTGGTGGAAAAGGACGCCGCCGCGCGCTGGATGACACATCCCAAGAAGGCGCTCTCGGGCATCACGCCGCTGCGCTGCTGTGACACCGAGTTCGGCGCGAGGGAGGTGGACAAGCTGCTTGTCCGGATCGCGCACGGGGTTTTCTCATGATCGCCGCATACCGGATATGCGGGACGAAATGGGTCAGCTCCGCGTTCACCGGGGAGGGTGCGAAGATGGCTGGCGGACGGTGGAACCCGACCGGTCGCCCGCTGGTCTATTGCTCGTCCTCGCTTTCGCTTGCCACCCTGGAAATCCTTGTCCATCTGGAGGATCGCGGGGTTCTGTCCCGGCATTTCTCGTTTTTCGAGGTCCGTATCCCGGAGCAGATCGTCACGATACTCGATCCCCGGCGGCTGCCGGAGGATTGGAAGGAGGGAGACGGGGAGGCCGCCACGCGGGCGTTGGGGGATACGTGGCTGCGCTCGATGAAAAGCGCTGTACTCGGGGTGCCATCCGCGGTCACGCCGGGGGAGCTGAACTATCTGCTTGATCCGAGGCACCGGGATTTCGGAAAAATCGAGATCGGTCCGCCGAGGCGTTTCTCGCCTGATCCGAGGCTTGCCGTGTAGCCGTCAGTTGTCGGGCAGACGGGTGGCTTTGAGGCGCATAAACAGTGCGGGCTCGGCGGGCTGAGGATCGTCCGGCAGGGCGGTGACGGTGATGATGCCGCTTTGGGCAATTTCCGAGACGTTCGCTGCGAAGTCTCCGGTCCATGGGGCGGGGTCGCCGCGCCGGGCGAGTTCGTCCCAAGTTATCAGATCGGTGCTTTGCTCGATGTGGAGTATGGCATCTACGGGGATAGTAGTAGATCTGGAAAAACCCAGAGAGCCGGAGTTGAAGACCGGGATCGTACCACCGGAGCCGAGGGCGTAGGTGAGGAGGTTCGGGATGCCGTCGTGATCCGGGTCGGCGTCTTCGAGAGCGTCCGAGCCGGTGAGTTTTCTTTCGGCGGTCCATTCGGAGAAGCTGTTCGGGAAAAGGGTGAAGGTGAAGGCGGCTCCGGAGTCGGGGGAACTGTTGCCGGCGGCGTCCTCGCCCTTCGCACCGATGCCGACTTCAAGACCGGAGACTGCGACCGCGCCACCGAAGCCATCGCCCGCTGTATCGAAGTCTCCCAGAAGGCGGATCCGGCTTCCCCAGCCGCTGGAGTCACGGTGGAAATGCCATGCGGATCCGGAGTTGTTTCCGTTCTTGCTCTCACCGGGCGCCCCGCAGACAGCCCTTTCGCCAGATAAGGCGACCGATGTCCCGAATGCCGCGTTCGGTGAGGCCGGAGAGGCTTTCAGTCGGGCTTCCTGTTTCCAAGCACCGGACGATTTTTCAAAAATGTAAGCCGCGCCAGACCCGGGCGCAAAGCTGTCCTGACCGCGTGCGCCGATGAGAAGCGTCTGTCCGGAGAGGGCGAGAGAGGTGCCGAAGAAATCTCCAGCGGAAAGATCCATCGCCAGGAGTATTCCAGCCTGGTTCCATGCGCTCCCTTTTTCAAAAATGTGAACCGCACCTTCATCATGTTCGGTTATGTCACCGAAAGGCGCGCCGACCGCGACTGTGTTCCCCGAAACCGCGACTGCTGTCCCGAATTCATCGAGCGGACTGGTGTCGGTCGCTTTCAGGTAGGCTTGCTGTGTCCATGTGGTTCCGCTGCGTGAAAAAACGTAGGCGGCACCGGAGTCTGTCATTGTGTTGCCTGGACCGGCCTCGAACCTCGCCCCGATGGCGATGGTGTCAACGTCGATGGCCACGGATGTTCCGAAGTTGTCGCTGTCGCCGGTGTTGTTCCCGATAAGGATTTGCTGCTGGGCCCAGGTTCCGTTCACTCGGACGAAAACGTAGGCGGCTCCCGAGGGATCTACGAAGAACGAGCCGGAGGAATCTCCGTGCGCGGGCGAGCCTATGACGATGGTGTCTCCGGAAATGGCGACCGAGCTGCCGAAGCGGAAACCGCTTTCCTTGTCGGTGGCTTCGAGGCGGGATTGGAAAATCCACTGGCCGTTGTCCTTGGTGTATATGTAGGCCGCACCGGTAGAGTCGTTTTCCTTGGGCGATCCGATGACCATGGTGTCCGAATCGATGGCGATGGCCGCGCCGAACTCCGCACCGGCGGTGACCACGGGCGGCTTGATATACTGCGTCGCACCAGCCGGGAGGATCGTTAGAAGGAGGAAGAAAATTTTCATCGGAAGGGGGCGGCTGTCAGTCGATGCGGTCGGAGCGAAGCACGCGCTCGCGGAAATTTTCCGGGATTGGCTCGCCTCGCGAAAACATCCCCGCGTACATGGAAACGAGGGAGTCCTCGCGCCTCGCGGGATCGGGGATGAGATCGGTCCACTGCCTGCCGGTGTCCGGGTATCCGTTGGAGGCCATCGCATCGGCGACGAGTCCGAAGGCCATATCGAATCTGGAGAAATCATCCTGTTCGGAAAGCCATGCGGAGGCGGCTTCCGGCTCGGTGAGAAGCCAGAGGAAAAGCTCCTCGTTCGCGCGCTTGTAGTTGAAGTTTTCCTCTTCCGAGAAAGCGCCCGGAACGGTTTTCGCGAGGTCGGCGGGTGTGGTTCCATTCCTGGATTCCGGCGGGCGGGCGGCTTGCAGGACAGGCAGGCTGGCGGCGATGAGATCGTCCGGGATTTTCGCGGAGCGCCAGAATTCCTTGCGGGCGGTGGCGGCCGCTTCGGTTTCACCGGGAGTGCGGTCTGTCACTTTGGTGCGGGCGGCGGTCCGCGTGATTTCATCCGATCGTGAAGGACTGTTTTTTCCTACTGGGATCGTAGTAACGGACTCATGGGTCTCATAAGACCCATACGAACTATCTTCTTCCGTCTCCGGTCCGCCGGAGGGGCGGGGTATGAACCATGCGGCAATAATCACCAGCGGTAATCCAATAAAAACCAGGTTAAGCGGGCGTAGGAATGGCTTGGACATTTTCGGGTATTGGTTCGGGGATGGGTTCCTGCTCCTGGATGCCGTCAAAACGCAGCAGGCGGGCACTGTTGAAGATGACGAAGAAGGCGGAGAACTCGTGGAAGAAGGCGGCGACGATCGGGTTCACGTGGCCGAGCGAGGACAGGATGATCGCGGCGATGATAAACATGAAACCGCAGAGCAGGTTCTGGTTGATCGTGCCGACGGTTTTCGCCGAGAGCAGGATGAGATCGGGCAGGCGGCGGAGGTCGTGGTTCATCAGGGCGACATCCGCGGTGTGGATGGCGACCTCGTTGCCGAGAGCTCCCATCGCGACCCCTAGATCGCCTTCCGCGAGGGCGGGCGCGTCGTTCAGTCCGTCGCCGACGACCATGACCTTGTGGCCTTTCTCGCGCAGCTCGCGGATGCGTGCGAGCTTGTCCTCGGGAAGGCAGTTGGCCTGAAAATTTTCGATTCCGACGGCGCGTGCGATGGCGGCGGCGACGGGTTCGCGGTCGCCTGTGAGCATAAGGAAATCGGTGATGCCTATGGAGCGGAAGCGCTCGATGGCCTCGCGAGCCTCCGGGCGGACCTGATCCGCGAGCAGGAAATCGGCGATGTGTTTTCCATCGACAGCGAGGGAGACGAGGCTGAAGCAGCCGGGATCGTTGCCGTTGATTTCGATGCCCTCGGAGGCGAGCCATGTCTGGCGGCCGATGAGGACGCGGTGGCCATCGACGTTTCCGCTGAGTCCTTTTCCGGAAATTTCCTCGAGGGCATGGACTTCGGGGAGATCACCGGAAAAGGCAGAGGCGATGGCGGCGGCGACGGGGTGCTTTGAGTGGATTTCGAGGGCGGCGGCGAGACGTTTCGCGGCGGATTCATCGGTCCAGCCGGAGTGGAGGCGGGTTTCCTCGACGGCGAGTTTCCCTTGGGTGAGGGTGCCGGTTTTGTCGAAGACGACCGTGTCGATCAGTCGCCCCATTTCGAGGTGGCGTGTGCCTTTTATGAGGAGGCCGAGGCGGGAGGCGGAGGCGATGGCGCTGACCATGGCCGAGGGACTCGCAAGCACGAAGGCGCAGGGGATAGCCACGACGAGCACGGAAATGGCGCGCTCGATATCGCGGGTGAAAAAGAAGACAGATGCGGCGATGAGCAGGATGAGCGGGGTGTAATAGCGCGCGTAATCCTCTGTCATCCGCATAATGGGTGCTTCGGAATTTTTCGCCTCCTCGATGATTTCCCGGACGCGCCCGAGGATTGTTTTATCCCCGGAGCCGGTGACTTCCGCTTCAAGGAGGCCGTTGAGGTTGGTGGTGCCGGCGAAAATTTTCGAGCCGGGGGAAACCTCGACGGGGATGGACTCGCCGGTGATGGAGGACTGGTCGATCATTGCCTCTCCGGTTAGCACGGTGGCGTCCGCGGGGATGGAATCGCCGGGGCGGACGCGGACTTTGTCGCCGGGGGTAAGCTCGGAGGAATCGATTTCCTCCTCGCCCGCTTCGGTGATTTTTTTCGCGCGCACCCGCGTGAGGCTGCGGAGTTTCGCGAGGGCGAACTCGACACCGATGACGGTTCTTTCCTCGATCATCTGGCCGAAGACGAGGATGATCGCGACCACCCCGCCGGTGACGTAGCGACCGGTGCCTAGGCAGGCGGCGAGGGCGAGGAGGACGTATTGGTCCATGTAGAACTGCGTGGCGGCGAAGCCGGTGGAGCGGATGGAGGTGACCGTATCGTAGAGGATGGGTAGGGCGATCATCACCGCGCCGACGAGCGCGAAGGTTTCCGAGATGCCGGATTGGTCCGGGCGCAGGAAACGCAGGAGCACGCCGGTGAGGATGAAAGCGGTGGCGGTGAAAAGCAGCAGCAGTCGGCGGCGCATTTCGGGTTCTAGCGAGTAGGTGGCGGACATGGGAGAGAGTGGAAAGTGCCGGGTGATCAGTGTGGAGACTTGTGTTGTGGTTCTTCCTTGAAATTTTAGATTTGAAGTTTGAATTTTCAGCGGAGGAATTCGGGTGATGGCTCGACCATGATGGTGGGGCGGGCGCGGTCGGCGGGAAGGAGAGTGCGGGAGGTGACCTCGCGCATGACGGAGTCGATGGTGTCCCAGTAGAGGCGGTCGGCGTTGAGCGCGGGGGATTTGCTATATTCGGTTAGAAATGCCTCGAAGGCGCGGGACTCGCCGGTGGCTGTGGAGACGATGTCGTTGGCGGCGGCGGAGGTGCGGGAAAGCATCTGGGCGGTCTCGGACTCGGTGGCACGGGCGCTGCGGTCGCGGTGGGCGGCGGCGTTTTCGAGGAGGGTTTTGGCGAACTGGCGGGCGTTGATGACATCCTCGAAGGCGGCGAGAACCTGGGTGGGCGGGGTGAGGGATCTGATTTCCAGACTTGTGATTTTCACTCCGAGGCGGAGGACTTCGGCATCGCGTTGGACGGATGCGACGACCCTGGAGACGAGTTCTTCCCTGCCGGAGGTGAGGCTGCTATCGATGGTCTCGGAGGCCAGGGCATGGGTGAGGGCGCCGTAGGCGATGCGGGAGAGGAGGCGGTTGACGCTCTCCCCGGAGGAGAAATAGTCGAAGGGCTTCGCGATGCGGTAACGGAGGGTGAAGAGGCCTTGGACGACATTCGTATCGCCGGTGACGGTGTAGCCATCGGTGACGGGATCGAGGAAATCGCCCCACAGCTTTTCCGTCATCATGGCGCCCGTGCCGCCCTCGACGTTCAGTTCCTTCCGCTCCTCATCGGTCATCGGGCGCTGGCGCTCGAAGGAGGCGCGCTTTTCGCCGGTGGCCATCCAGTCGTTCATATCCACGCTGAGTTCACGGTCAGTCTGGAAAACGATGACCTCATCGAAGGGCGAGGGCATGGCGATGAGCATGCCCGGGCCGTGGACGTGCGGCCGGAGCTTGCCGAGGCGCATGACCAGGGCGTTTTCCGATGGCTGGATCGTGCGGATGCCGGAGAGGCCGTAGAGGGCGAGGAGGACGACGAGCACCCACTTCGCGACGGGGGTGAGGCGCTTTAGAAAGATCAGCAGCGCCTCGACGAGGCGGCCTTGTTCGCGGAGGTTTTTCATGGGTTGGTGACCTGGCGAACGGGTTCGGGGCGGGCGGGGTCGGTCGGGAGGATGGGCTCGGGTTTCTTCGGCGAGACGAACTGAACGGGATCGGCCGAGGCTTCGGTCCTGAGGAGATTGAAGGGTGAGGAATTCGTATCGAGAACCAGGGTGGTGTTCTTATCAACGACGGCGCGTAGGCTCTGGAGGGAGCGGAGGAAGCGGTAGAAATCGACGTCCTTGCCGTGGGCCTCCGCGTAGATCGTGGCGGCCTCGGCCTCGGCTTTTCCGCGGGTTTCCTCGGCGGTCTTGCGGGCCTCGGCGATGAGGTGGCGGGACTCCGTATCGGCCTCGGTCTTGATGCGGTCGGAAGAGGCTTTGCCCTCGGCGCGGTAGGTGGAGGCCTCGCGTTTCCGCTCCGAGCGCATGCGGCGGAAGACGGATTCGGTGTTACCCTTGGGCAGCTTGATCTCGGTGATGCCGAGGCGGACCAACTCGACTCCGAAGTGCTCTCCGGCGTCCTTCGCGGCGAGGGCCAGGATCTCGTCTTCCATTTCCCCGATGCGGTTGGAATCGGTGCCGACGAGCGCGTTGAAATCGTTGTTCCCGACCACGGAATTCCTCATGCTGGTGATGAGGGAGTCGAGCTTTCCGGAGGCGCGGGCGGGGGTCTCGATGTTGTTGAGGAATTTCAGAGGTTCGGCGACGCGCCATGCGAAATACATGGGGATGATGACGTTGCGCTTGTCGCGGGTGAGGGTCTCGGAAAGGCGGATGGAGCCGTGCTGGAGGCGGGTGTCGATGAGTTTTACCCGCTCGATGGGGACGGGGAGGTGGAAATACCAGCCGGCTTTCTGGATAGTGCGGACGGGTTTCCCGAAACGGACGATGATGGCGTCTTCGTTCTCATTCACGATGGCGCTGGACGAGGCGAGGAAGACGACGACGCCTATGGTCGCGAACATCGCGAGACGAAGGACGGTGGCTCCCTTTCCGGGGCTGGAGGATGGTTCGGTGGCTTCGCTCATTGGGTCATTCGGTTTCGTTCAGATCAGGATCCACGGGGTTCATATCGACGGCGGGCATTTCGCCTTTTCCACGCTGGAGAAAGCCTTCCACCTCCATGTCGAAGGAAGAGCGGAAGCCTTTGAGATCGGGGACGAGGGTCTGCGGCTCGGGCAGGGAGCCGTCGATGAAATCCGGGTTGAGGACCTTGCGGAGGTCCACGTATGCGGGGAGGTCGTTCTGGAAACGGGTGTCCATGACGAGCTTCTTGGAGCCGGCCAGGGTCTCGTCGATGGCGCGGAAACTTTCGCGCAGGCGGTAGATCTCCGGCTGGGCGTGGTAGGCGGCGGCAAGCAGGGAGAAACGCCCGGTCTGGCCCCGGGCGCGGAGGACGCGGCTGGCGCTTTTTTCAGCGGCTTCAAGCGAGGTCTGGTTGGCGGTTGCGCGGGCGCGGGGGAGGGTTTCATTCGCCTGGGCCTCGGCTGTGTGGATCTGGGCTTCCTTGTCTTCCATGGCGGCCATGACTTCCTGGAAGGCGGCGGCAGCCTCGACCGGCGGGTGGATGTCGCGCAGATAGACCTCGATGATCTCGATGCCGCTTTGGCGCTCGTCGAGGGCGGACTGGAGGTCGTTTTTTAAGAGAGCGCGCAACTCCTCGCGGCGGGTGGTCATGATCTCGAAGGAGGAGAGGCGGACGGCCTCGCGGAGCAGGCTGCGGCGCGCGAGGCTTGCAATCCATTCCCTGGACCCGAGCATGTGCTTGGCGTGGGCGACGGGATCGGCAATGCGGTAGAGGATGGGCACGGAGATGGCGAGGAAGTCATCTCCGCCGCCGACAAGGACGTGCTCCTCACCGATGTAATGGGATTTTTCCCAAAGGATGGGCTCGCCGGGATCGCTGGCGAAGCCTAGGGTAAGCGTCTCGATGCGCTCGGTGGAGACACGCTCTACGGAGGCGAAAGGCAGCGGGAGTGTGAGGTGGAGGCCGGGAGCGAGGGGCTTTTCGGACATCGCCCCGAGTGTGCGGAGGATACCTTTTTCTCCGGAAGGAATCTCGTGCAGACCGGAGGCGAGCCATGCCATGCCGCCGACGCAAAGAAGCATGGGAAGAACGGCGCTGCGGACAGTGGGCCACATCCACATCTCCGGAAGTTTGAGCGCGAATGCGTCCTCGAACTCCGCCGATTTCGGGAAGGCCGCGTTGTAAGGCGAGCCCCAGAATTTCGCGAACCAGAATGAGCCGAGAGGGGCGGAGCGATGCCAGAGGCGGCGCGGCACGTAAAGGCGGGCGATGGCGCGGAGGAGGGTTTCCGCGATGGAGAAAAGGGTGATCGCGGCGAGGACGATGGCGAGGAAATGGTGATAGGGAGTCTTGAGATAGGCCTCGGCGAACAGGACGGCGGCGGCAAGAAGATGGAGGACGGCGAGCAGGCGCCAGTGGCCGAGCCGGGCGGCGAGGCGCGGGGTGACTTCCATCTCCGGGTGGCTGCCGATGCCCCGGTAGATTTCCAGGAAAGCAAGGACTCCGCCGGCGAGGAGGAGTGAAACCGGGACAAGCGCGTGGACGACGGCGGTGTGCGCGGAGTGGCGGAAGAGGCCGGGGAGGGAAAAGGAAAGCAGGGCGAGCGCGCAGAGCGCGGCGAGAAAAAGAACGGAGCGGCGGAGCGAGCTGCCGACAAGTGCGGCGAGCGCGAGGGCGCGGCGGCGGGGTTTGGAATTTCCGGACGTGGTGGAATCGTTCAGGACGATGCCGAGGGACCAGATTACGAATGCGAGGGAGGCGGCAATCCATGGAGGACCGCCGGGGTAGAGGAACGTGGCGATCACCGCGCTTTCCAAACAGAGGAAAACGAGGATGCCGAGACTGTGTTTTTCGGTCCCTGGGGACATGTTTTTGCTAGAGGCGGAGGGCAAAGAAGGCCCCGACCGCATGAGGCGGCCGGGACCCTGGGGATTGTTACTGGATTTCCAGTAGATCAGTTGGCTGGGTTGACGCGCATGAGCATCACCTGTCCGTCCTCGCGCATGGCGGTGCTGGCCTGGCTGACGCTGAGGACTCCGCCGTTGCCATCGGGGGCGTTGGTGCGGATGGATGTCTTGGTCTGGTTCGGCACGAGTGCGTTTCCGTTGGAATCGAGGATGTTCACAGTCTGGCGGTGCCCTTGGATGTTGATCGCGAAGGTTCCGTTGCCGAAGACGTGGCTGGTATCGATCACACCGGAAGATTCCCAAAGGCCGGCATTGAGCGGGCTGTGGCTGTCACGGCCTTCGACGTAGGGGTAGTTGAAGGTGGCCTGGAGTTTCGCGGCGTTTCCATTGTTGCGGTCGAGAGTCCAGACACCGGAGTTGCGGTTGTATTGAGCGTAGACTTCATTGGCAGGGCTGTTCGTGTCCTCGCAGACGACGATGAAGTCTTTGCTGACCGCGATGTTGTCGATGCTGACCGGGTAGTCGGTGCCGCTTGCCAAGGCGGCCGCCCTGGCGGCGTTGACAGTTGCGGCATTGTCACCTGGATTTCCGAATGAATACGAAGCGACCGCTTCGGAACCTCCGTTCGCGATGTAATAGCGCCCGGAGTAGGTTCCCGTGTAGGTTCCGCCGGGGGTGGCTACAAGATCCGTGTTGTAAACCAGGCCGAGTTTTCCGGCACCGGTGGGATTCACTGGATCCATGGTCACCTCGTAGAGGCGTCCGAGTCTGTTCGCACCGCTGCCACCAGTGGTGGCGACGAAGAGGCTGCGGGTAGGCTTGGCTGGATCGAATTCGCAATCCTCAACGCGGGCGAATGCGAAACCACCGGCTGCGTCGGCGGCGACTTTCAGTTGTTCGCTGTTGAGGGTGTTTGCGCCCGGGATCTCGACCCACGCGGTGTTGATGGCGTTTGCGGCACCGGTTTGGGTTAGGGTTCCGTTGTTTGCCTGGAGGGAGGCGTTCGCAGCGGCACCAGTTGCGCCGAGCACGTAGGTTTTTCCGGAGGCGAGGCCGTTTTTGGCGATGGGATCGGTGCCGGAACGGCTTTTCACACCGACGAACATGTAAACGTAGGACGGATAGCCGTCGTCTTCGGTGGAAATGACGACCGTGTTGCGGTCGCGGCGTGGTTGGACGAGAGTTGTTTCGCGGGCGACGCGGCCGAGGGCAGGGAGGGTGTGCATTTTCCCGTCAACGATTGCGACGGACATCGCGCCACCGCCGACGACATTGTTGTCGTAAACGGATCCGAGACCGCTTTCCTCGTTGGTGAAGAAGAACGGGCGGTCGAGACCTTGGAGACGGCCTGAGAAGGAGCCGGAGCAGAAACGGGAGAAGGCCTGGGCGGAAGCCGTGGTCGGGTTGGCGATTTCGGAGCCGTCGTTGAGGATGACGCTGCTGTGGGCAAGGCCGCCTTCGATGACGCTGCCGTCCGCGTCCAGCGAGAAGCGGGAAACGTAAGCGCCCTTCAACTGCGTGGCCGCACCCGGAATGGGGGAGGTGGAGATGGTGTTCGGGAACTCGTGGGCGACGTAGAGGACGCGCTCGCCGGTGGTGCGGTCGCGGTCGATGCCCATGGCGTCCGGGATTCCGGTGAAGCGGAATTGTTCGCCGGAGATGGCACCGGTGAGCGGGATGAGATCGCCGACAGTAATGAGGGGACTGAAGGAGAAGTCCGATCCGGCTTCCGGAGCGAAATAGGAAGGCTCCGTGGTGAGGATGCCGGCGTGAAGGCCGGTGGTGGCGAGACCGGCGGCGATGATGGTTTGGAATTTCATGATGATTTTGTAGTTGATGATTTGATGTTTGGAATTCAGGCAAGGCGGCGACGGCGGAAGGCCATCAGGGAACCGGCGAGGCCGGCGAGGATGGAGACGGAAGGCTCGGGGATCGCGGCGAGGGCGACGACACCGTCATCGGAGAAACCGCCGAGTGAAGTGGCCGCTCCTGTCGAGGTGTTGATGGAGTAGAGGGCGGTGGTGAGACCGTCCGTGGAAAGCGCGGCGAAGGCGGAGCCGTCCGGAAGGACGGTGAGATCGCCGAGAGCGGTCGCGTTTACGCCGAGCGGGCCGACGGTGGAGATTTCCGAAAGGGCGATGTCGAAGAACTGCCCGAGGGTATCGAGCTGCTCGTCGAGCACGAAGGCCTCGGAGAAAACCGGATCGACGGCGAAGCCGAAGACGGCGGGCGTGGCGGAGTCGTTGGCATCCCCCGCTATGTAGGAGAAGGTGCTGTTCGCAAGTCCGGAGCCATCCACATTGAAGGTGGAAAGCTGCGCTCCCGAGTAGGCTGCGAAGGCGAGTTTTCCGGAAGCCGGATCGTATCCGAAGCCGGCATCGAAGCTGGCGAGCGGAAGCGGGCCGGAGACGAACAGCGCCGCACCGTTCATGCCTATCCGATAGAGATTGGCGGAGGTATCGAGGCCGTAGTGGAAACCGTTGTCGCCGTTGTAGGCGATGTCGGTGATGAAGTTGCCGTTGACCGTGCCGGTGATCGGGTTGTTGGAAACGTAACTGCCGGGAGCACTCGAGTCGAATGTCACCAGGTCGTTCGTTCCCGTCACCCCGATCAGCAGCGCGGCGTTCGCTCCGGTGGCAAGGCCGGATGCGAGCGCGATTGCGATGATTGATCTTTTCATTTTTGGAAACAGGATTGTTGGGAGTCGTGTCTCCGGAAGCCGGATCGCCTCCGGAGACAAGGGCACAAAAGGGCATGGGAAGCCGTCCGTGAATCGTTTCAGCGTGACAGTATAGACAGTGAGTTTCTTGTCACGGGTGCGAAGGGAGAAGGTGACGGTGTCGCCACAAATCCGGACGCGATGAAGCCTCGCGGCGGTCGCTGGATCAGAGCGGAAACACGCCATCGCCATCGACGCCGTGCCAGCCGATGCGGGCGAAGGCACGGTGGATGCACTGGACGATCTCGCCGTCTTCCTCGCCCTCCCCGTGCTCGATGGTGGCGGAAGAGGTAAGGCCGCGGTTCGACTCGATGCTGATAACGGAATTGTAGCCGTCCAGGTAGATCCAGTCGCCCCACGCTTTCGATTCGAGACGGGGATCGAAGTGTTCTTTTCTTAAAGAGTCGAGGACTTCCTCAAGGGTGCTGGGGGCTTCGGAATCGGAGAGTTGGAGAAGGGTTTCCATGGGGGACAGGCGTTAGTCGCTAGTGTAGCTGATGCTACGTATGGGGTCTAGGATGAAGTGGAAATTTCCACGTCCTTGCGCGTATGCAAGCGCGCGTATTGGCCTGTTTTTTTCAAAAGCTCCTCATGCGTGCCTTTCTCAACGAGGCGGCCGTGATCAAGCACGCAGATGACATCCGCATCGCGGATGGTGCTCAACCTGTGGGCGATTACGAACGAGGTGCGGTTCTCGCGGAGATGGTCGAGCGCCTCCTGGACGAGCTTCTCGGTGCTGTTGTCGAGCGCGGACGTGGCCTCATCCAACAGAAGTAGCGGAGGGTTTTTCAAAAGCGCGCGGGCGATGGAGAGGCGCTGTTTTTCCCCTCCGGAGAAACGGATTCCGCGCTCGCCGGCCTTGGTATCGAGTCCTTCGGGAAGCTCGCGGATGAAGGCGGCGGCGTTGGCCGCTTCGAGGACTTTCCACAAATCCTCATCGCTTGCCCCGTGCTTCGCGAGGGTGAGGTTTTCCCGGATGGTGGTATTGAAAAGAAACGGCTCCTGCGTGACAAAACCGGTGTTGTCGCGCAGCCATTCCTTGGAGAGTTCGGAAATGGGATTTCCGTCCAGCAGGATTTCCCCGGAGCTGGGTTCGTAGAAGCGGGAAAGGAGATTGAGCATCGTGGATTTTCCCGAGCCGGTGGCTCCGACAAGGGCGATGGTCTGGCCGGGGAGAGCGCTCAGGTTGATTCCGCTCAGCGCGGTGGAGTCTCCGTCGTAGGAAAAACCCACGTCGCGGAATTCGATTTTCCCGGTGAAATTTTCAGGACGTTTCCCCTCCGTGAGATGCGTCTCATCCGGAGTGTCGATGATTGCGAAGACCCTTTTCGCGGATACTAGACCTCTAGTAAATGTCTGTGAGAGCGGATTGATACGGGAAATGGGATCGAATAGAAATCCCCAGGCGACCAGGAAGGCGATGACAATGCCGGGGGAGAGTTGGCCGTTGAGCGTCCAGTAGGCTCCGAAAGCGACCATCAGGATGATGCCGGACTCCGCGATGAAGGACACGGCGGGCCAGACGATGGCTTGGCCTTTCATGACATCCATCTGCCTGTCGCCCACGATTCGCGAGGCAGTATCGAAATCCGAGAGCGCCTGCGGCTCGACTGTGTATGCCTTGATCTGGCGGATGCCGGCGAGGTTGTCATGCAGGATGGCGTTGAGCGCGGAAGAAGCTTCCGATGACGCGCTCCATTTCGGCTCCGCCTTTTTCGACCACCACGCGGTGAGGATGCCGATGAAAGGAAGCGGCACGAGCACCACCAGAGTCAGCTCCCAGGAATGGTATATCATGTAGCCGAGGACGATCAGGAACTGCAGGACGGCAGCAAGCGCCTGGTCCAGCCCCTCGATGATCACCCGGTTCGTCGCGGGCACATCGCTGGAGACCCGGGACATGATTTCCCCCGAGGAGTTTTTATCGAACCACGGAACCGGCAGCCGCTGGAGCTTGTCATAAAGCTCGACGCGAATCACGTGGGTGAGTTTCAGCTCCAGATGGTTGTTCAAATACGTTCGTCCAGTGAAAAGGATCTGCCGAGCCAGGATCGCCCCCGCACCGATCAGTGCGGTGGAAAGGATCAGATCCGGCCGGTTCTTCCCGATGATTGTATCGATGAAGCGCATCGTGATACCCGGCAGGACAAGCACCAGCGAAGTGCAGGCCACCGCCAGCAGCAAGGAAAGCCCGCTCAAAAGCGGAAAGCGCAGGGTATGGCGGATGATGCGGAGCATTCAGCGAAAGGGATTAATGGCCCGAACACCGCCGCAGTCCTGCCCGTGATTGAGGTCTTCGGAAATATTTACAGGAGTATGGGAGAGTTGTCAATTGGCCTGGTGGTCACGGGCAGCTGACTTCGTTCACCCGGGACTGGACACCTTGCCAGGTTGGTTCTGGTATCCATTTGAAAATCCGATGGGCAACGCAGCCAGCCCATTGGCCGAATCCCTGGCCGACGGATTGTCCAGCTAATCAAGGAAAGATCAGGGCGGGCGTGGCCAGGAATTTCCTCGCCTGGCGGAGATCGCTGCTTTGGATCTCCGGGGTGACCCTGACGCTGACCGGATTGTTTTCGTTGGCTGATCTGAAAGACGTTGGCGGGAAGGACACGCCGCTGATCATTTGGGCTATTCTGGTATCTCTGCCTGTCACCCGGCTTCTTGCCGGGGTTCTGGCACTTCGTGCCGCGCTTTGCTGGACCAGAATCAAGGAGACGCGCCGCATGACCAGGCTCTGCTGGATTTGCACCTTCGTTTTTCCGTTCCTTATCGCCCTCGTTCCCATCGCTCCGTTTCTTGATGACCGCGATTACGACGCCCAGAGCAAGGTCGGCGTCGGGTTGATGTTCGGAGTCGTTTATCTGATCGCGCTCCCTCCCCTCGTATTCGGGCTTTTCTCGGGCTTGGTCCGCTCCTCTCTGACATTGAAGACGCTTCTTCCGGAATCGCCGATGCCCGGGAGGATCGCAGTGATCGTTTCCCCGATTTTCAGCCTGGTGTTCCTTATTCTGCCGATCGCGTGCGTCCAGGCGCAGGAGCTCCTTCTTTCCATAGCCCTGGGGTGCATGAGTATCGCACCGCTCGGCCTGACGTGGAATGCGACCAGCCTGACCATGTCGGTCTCCGCGGAAGGTCTGGTGGCCGGGTTCGGAAAGGCACGCCGGGTGAGCCGCCTGTTCAACACCATCGGGCTTGGGGCTTTCGCTCTTTTTCATGGTGACCAACTACGAGATGATCGGTGATATGGAAATTGGAGTTCTGGATGTTCTGAGATTTGCGATGGGCTTCATCGCATCCCTTCTCCTGGTGACTGTGGCCTGTTCCGACCTGCTTCTGAGTTTGTTCAATTCATCCTTCGATCGCGAATCCGAGCTCCGGGACGGCCCGCTTTACCAAGCGCTGAGCGATCGTCTCCATGAGTTCGAAAAGCTTGGCCTCACGGACCTCCAGACAGGCGCAGTGGAGTTTTTTGAGAAAATGCGTGATAGCACAATGAGCAGGACGGAGAAGAGGGAAGATTAGGAGCCTGGCAGCTCACAAATAACTTCTAACTCCGCACCGGGCCCCCCAAGCTTCCGGGCGGATGCTCGACGACCCAAAAATGCTGATGATCGCCATGGTGGCGGCGGTTTGTATCGGCTTGTCGAAGGCGGGATTCAGCGGGATCTCGATGGTTTCGGTGGTGATCCTTGCGGAAATCTACGGGGCGAAGCCCTCGGTGGGTCTCGCGCTGCCCCTGCTGATCGCGGCGGATCTGATGGCGTATCCGGCTTTCCTGAAACACGGTTCGTGGAAACCCGTGTGGAAACTTCTGCCTGCCACACTTGTCGGCCTGGTCCTGGGTTGGTGGCTGCTTTCAAAAATCGACGGCGTGACCCTGAAACGCCTGATCGGTGCCTGCGTGCTGTTCATGGTCCTCCTGCAAGCGTTCCGAAGAATCAGCCCGCGGCGTTTCAACTCGATGGCGGACTCCTCGGGATTCGGTCTGGCGGCAGGTGGCTTCGGCGGTTTCTCCACCATGGTGGCGAACGCGGCCGGCCCGGTGATCCAGCTCTATTTCCTCACCCGCCGCATCCCCAAGATGGAAATGATCGGCATAGGCGCGAGGTTTTTCCTGCTCGTGAACATCATCAAGGTGCCCCTGAACGCCAGCCTCGCCATCATCACGAAGGAGAGCCTTTGGGAAAACGCCAAGCTGCTGCCGGGAGTTTTCTTCGGGATCGTCGTGGGCCGCTGGCTGATCGGGCGGGTGCCTCAGGCTGCCTTCGAGTGGATGATCGTGGGCTTCTCTTTTGTCGCCGCGATACGGCTGCTGTGGGGCTAGCGGTAGGACATTTCCCGCAGCGCCTTGTAGGACTGGTATCCGAAGAACGCGGCGAAGATCCCTGCGAAAGGCTCATGAAACTTGACCAAGGCGATAAAGGCAACGATTCCGGCTGCGAAGACGGAGATCCAAAGGGTTGTCTTGAGCCGCTGTGGGCCGAGTATGGATTCCACAAGCCGACCACCGTCAAGCGGCAGGATGGGAAGCAAGTTGATCACCGCCCAGAAGATGCTGATCCCCGCGAGCGTGACCAGGAAATACTCCGCGTTGTGATTCGTTTCGGGCAGCAGCATCATGGCGACGAAGACGGCCAGCCCGAAAACGATCTGTACCGCGGGACCCGCAGCGGTGATCATGAAACTGCGCGGCCGCGTCATCGGAGGCCCGATGTAGGCCGCATAGCCGCCAAACGCCTGGAGGACGATATGCACCCGGTTTCCGAAAGCCCTTGCTGTCAGCGCGTGCCCCAGCTCGTGAATGAGGATGGAAATAAACCCAGCGATCAGGAAAAGGAGGAGTTCCAAAAATGCCTGCCTGCTGTCCGCGTGGAGACCTCCGCCCACAAATACCAGCGTCACCCAGAACCACGGAAAGACCTGCACCGGTATATTGAAAATTGAAAAATTGATCATCCGCGGAAAGGACTAGAGTAGAAACAAACAACGCGCAACCGTCGAACGGTTCCGTGTTTCAATGCGTCGGGGCGATTTCATGAGACGGTTGGGATTTTTCGTTCTCTTCCATCCGAAATCGTTGGGTTTCGATAAAATGGATCGTTTTCGAGTGATCTGAAACTGATTTTTTGGCATTTTGTCAGAAAATCGTCAGTTTTCGATTGAATTCTGTGAAGGGATGCGCTCACTCTTTCGCTCTCGACCCCGATTCTTATGTCCAAGCAACAACTCGACGGCGCACAAGCGCTAATCATGACACTCGACGATCTCGGCATCGAATACATCTTCGGTTACTCCGGCGGTGCGGCGATCCCGATTTTCGACGCACTCGAAACCGTGAAGACGAAGATGAAATTCATTCTCGTCCGCCACGAGCAGGGAGCCGTCCACATGGCGGATGGCTATGCGCGCTCGACTGGCAGGCCCGCCGCGGTTCTCGTGACTTCCGGCCCTGGTGCGGGGAACACCGTCACCGGCCTGATGACCGCTATGATGGACTCCGTGCCCATGATCGTGATCTGCGGCCAGACCGTGACGTGGATGCTTGGGAAAGACGCTTTCCAGGAGGCCGATATTTTCGGAATTACCATCCCCGTGGTAAAACACAACTGGCTGGTGAAGGATACCAACTCCCTCCCGAGAGTCGCGAGGGAGGCCTACCACATCGCGACCACCGGCCGTCCCGGTCCGGTCCTGATCGATGTGCCGAAGGACATTTCCAACGGCCCTTTCAGTGGCAACATGAATCCCGAGATCAGCCTCCCCGGCTACAATCCCGAAAGCGCTTTCGACATCGACGAGGATGCGGTGAAACAAGCCGCCGCGTTGATCGCCGCCGCCAAGCGTCCGGTGATTCTCGCCGGCCAGGGCTGCATGATCGCTAGGGCCGACAAGGAGCTGATGCACCTCGCGACGACCCTCGACTGCCCCGTCACTTCGACTCTTCTCGGAAAAGGAGTTTTCCCGGAGAACCACGCGCTCGCGCTCGGAATGCTCGGAATGCACGGCACAGCCTACGCGAACAAGGCGATGATCGAGTGCGATCTTCTCATCAATGTCGGTTCACGTTTCGACGACCGCATCATCGGCCAGCCTTCGAAGTTCTGTAAGGACGCGAAGATCATCCACATCGATATCGACCCTGCGGAAATGGGAAAAATGATCGTCCCGGATCTCCAGATCGTAGGCGATGCGAAAGCCGCGTTGACCGCGATCAACAAGAAGATCAAACCCCAACAGCATCCCGAGTGGAACGCCAAACTCGACGGCTACAGGAAGAAATTCCCGCTCGGCTACAAGAAGCAGGGCGGCCTGCGCATGCAGCAGGTCATCGACGAGCTCTATCACCTCACCAAGGGAGAGGCCATCGTCTCCACCGACGTGGGTCAGCACCAGATGTGGGCCGCGCAGTTTTACAAGAACCACGAGTCCTACCATTGGCTCTCCTCCGGCGGAGCCGGCACCATGGGCTTCGGCTTCCCGGCGGCCATCGGCGCGCAGCTCGCGAACCCGAATAAAACCGTCATTTCCATCTCCGGCGACGGCGGCTTCCAGATGACCTTGTTCGAGCTGGCGACCGCCGCCATCCACAAGCTGCCGGTGAAAATCGTGGTGCTCAACAACCACTACCTCGGGATGGTTCGTCAGTGGCAGGAGCTTTTCTACGAAGACCGCACCTCCGGCGTGGACCTCATCGGAAACCCGGATTTCTGCAAACTCGCCGCCGCATACGGCATCCCGTCTGTGTATATCAAGCGCCCTGCGGATGTCACCAAGCAGCTTGAGAAAGCCCTCGAATACAACGACGGCCCCATCCTCATCCACGCGGAGTGCGTGAAAACCGACAACGTCTTCCCCATGATCCCCGCCGGCGCCGCCCTCGAGGACATGATCACCGAAGCTCCGAAAACCAAGATGGCCAAACCTGTCGGTTCCACTTGAGCCTGCGGCTCGATTGTGGATGGATGATCGTGGATCTTGGATTCACAATCTTCCATCCACGATCCCTTATCCAAAATCTCCTATCCTCTTCCAGCAATGATCACCACCACAGACACCCCTGTCCCCCTCCCAACCGGCGGCCCCATGCACACGCTTTCCATTCTCGTGAACAACGATCCGGGCGTCCTCATGCGCATCTGCCAGGTGTTTTCGCGCCGCGCTTTCAACATCGATTCGCTGGTCGTCTCCCAGGGCCGCGATCCGCAGTTCTCACGAATGACCATCGGCATCACCGGGGATCCGGCGGGTCTCCACCAGATCATCATGCAGGTCGGGAAACTCATCGATGTGATCCATTGCTTCGAGCACACCAGCAATGACTCGGTCACCAAGGAGATGGTTCTCATCAAAATCCACTGCACCTCGGACGAGCGCTCCGCCGCCCTCCAGATCACCGAGCACTTCGGCGGGAAAACCGTGGATCTCACTCCAAGCTCCATGGTCGTCATGATCACCGGCGACAGCCCCAAGGTCGATGCCGCCGTCACCATGTTCTCCCAATACGAGATCATCGAGACCGTCCGCACCGGCAAGGTAGTGATGGCCCGCGGCGAGCAGCCGACCTGAGCAAGGAGGGGCTGCATCCTGCTGCCCAGTGCGTTGGGAAATCGCTGGGGTTGCTGGGCAGCAGAATGCAGCCCCTCCTTGCGCCTCCGGTGATGTCCGGGCTATTCATAGCATACCCGACCGCAGGATCAGCGATTTTTCCACCTGCATGTCGGCCATGGTGTGGGGGATGCCGCCTATGCCTAGGCCGGACTCGCGGAGGCCGCCGAAGGGCATCCAATCGACACGGAAGGCGGTGTGGTCGTTGGCCATGACGGTCTTGGCGTTGAGGCCGCGGTAGGCGTGGAGGATGGTGTCCATTTCGCGGCTGAAGACGGAGGCCTGGAAAGAGTATGGGACGGCGTTGGCCGATCTGATGGAGTCTTCTACTGTATCTCTAGTATATAGGCAGACGACGGGGCCGAAGATTTCCTCGCGGCTGACACGGGCGTTCTCCGGCGGGTCGATGAGGATGGTGGGCTGGAAGCAGGAATCGGAAATCCGCTGGCCGCCGGAGTGCAAGACGGCTCCGGCGGCGATGGCTTCTTCGGTCCATTTCTCGACCCGGTCCACCTCTTTGAGGCGGATCAGGGGGCCGATGTCTGTCTCTTCCAAGGTGGGATCGCCGGTCTTCATTTTCGCGGCCTCCGCTGCCAGGCGGGCGGCGAGATCGGGGATGACTGAGGCGGGGGCGTAAATGCGCTGGACGGAGACGCAGACCTGGCCGGCGTGATAAAAAGCTCCTTTGGCGAGGGGTGCGGCGGCTTTTTCAAGATCCGCGGTGGCATCCATGATGACCGGTGCGGCTCCGCCATGCTCGAGGGCGCAGCGGGTGCCGGGGGCGAGCTTGGAGCGCAGCATCCAGCCGACTTTTCCGCTGCCGATGAAGGAGAAGAACGCGACGCGGGGATCGGCCACGGTGGCGCCGGCAAGATCGAGATCCTCGAGGGCAATGGCTTGGCACCACTCGGGCGGGAGGCCGGCCTCGTGGAGAAGCTCGACGAGGCGGAAGCAGGAAAGCGGGGTGTCAGAGGCGGGTTTGACGATGACGGGGCAGCCGGTGGCGACGGCGGGGAAAACCTGGTGGAGGATGAGGTTCACCGGGTGGTTGAAGGCGCTGAAAGCGAGGACTGGGCCAATGGGTTCGTGGGAAGCGAAGGCGAGCCTGCCTGCGGAGGCGGGGTTCAGACCCATGGGGATTTCCTCGCCGTGCTGGGTGCGGAGGGTTTCGATGCAGCAATGAATGCCATCGATGGCACGGGCGACCTCGGCCCGGGAGTCGATCAGGGGTTTGCCTCCTTCACGGGCAGATTCGAGGGCGAAGGTTTCGGCGCGTTCGCTGAGTAGTTCGGCGGTTTTTTTCAGGATGGAAATGCGCTCCCATGCGGGAAGGCGTTTCGATGGATCTGCGTGGAGGGCGGCGGCGGTGGCGAGGGCTTTTTCCACGGTGGCCGCATCGGCGAGTTCGACGGAGCCGATGACAGAGCCGTCGAAGGGGGCGGTGACTTCGAGGGTGCCTGCGTTACTTGTATAGCCGGGGACTAGGGTTTTGAAATGGGATTTCGTGGACATGGACTGGGGTTCTGTTAACCGCGAATTGACGCGAATTGCGCGAATGAAGACTGGGGTTGCTGGGCAGCAGGATGCAGCCCCTCCTTGCGGGTTTCCGTCAGACTGCGGCGGCGCGTTCCCGGATTTCGTGGTTCAGGATGCGGTCGTTGTCGGAGTAGTCGATGGGGAGGTCGATGATGTGGACTCCGGGTTCCTCGCGGCATTTTTTGAGAAGCGGGAGGAGTTCGTCGGTGGATTCGATGCGGTGGCCTTTGGCACCGTAGCTCTGGGCGTAGAGGACGAAGTCGGGGTTGCCGAAGGTGAGGCCGAAGTCGCTGAGTTTCATGTTCGCCTGCTTCCAGCGTATCATTCCGTAGGAGTCGTCACGCAGGATGATTACGGTGAGATGGAGGCCGAGGCGGACGGCGGTCTCGATTTCCTGGGAGTTCATCATGAAGCCCCCATCGCCGCAGATGGCGATGACATCGCGATTGGGGTGGACGATTTTAGCGGCCATGGCGGAGGGCAGACCGGCGCCCATGGTGGCGAGAGCGTTGTCGAGCAGGACGGTGTTCGGCAGGGCGGCGTTGTAGTGGCGTGCGAACCAGATCTTATAGACCCCGTTGTCGAGGGCGATGATGCCGTCTTTTTCCAAAGTGCGGCGGACATCGGCGACAAGGCGCTGGGGTTTCACGGGGAAGGAAGGATCGTCGAAGCCCTCGACGCGCTGCGCGTCGGCAGCGGTCTTGATGGCCATGAAGCGGCTGAAATCCCAATGGCTGGAGGGGCTGAGGCTGTGGGTGATCTGCCAGATGCTGTTGGCGATGTCGCCGACGACTTCGACCTGCGGGTAATAGACGGGATCGACCGTGGCGGAGAAGAAATTGATGTGGATGACTTTCCGGGTATCGCCGCGGCGCATGAAGAAGGGAGGTTTCTCGATGACATCGTGGCCGACGTTGAGGATGAGATCCGCGCACTCGATGGCGCGGTGGAGGTAGTCGCCATCGGAGAGGGAGGCGTTACCGAGGAAGAGGGCCGAGTTTTCATCAATGACGCCTTTGCCCATCTGGGTGGAGATGAAAGGGATGCCGGTTTTTTCGATGAACCCGCTGAGCGTGCGGCTGGTCAGCTTGCGGTTGGCTCCGGCGGCGACAAGGAGGAGGGGATGCTTGGCGGCGGCGATCATTTCCACGGCGAGCGCGATGGACTTGGCCTCGGCGACAGGGCGGCGGACGGCGGACTTGGGGATGGGTACTGCATCCGTAGTAGTTTCTCCGGCGATGTCCTCGGGCAGTTCGAGGTGGACGGCGCCGGGTCGCTCCTCCTCGGCGAGGCGGATGGCCTCGCGGACGCGGCAGGCGATGTTATCGACGCTGACGATCTGGTGGGTGAACTTGGTGAGAGGCTTCATCATTTCCACGACATCGAGGATCTGGAAGCGGCCCTGCTTGCTTTTCTTCACGGGCTTCTGGCCGGTGATCATCAGCATGGGCATTCCGCCGAGCTGGGCGTAGGCGGCGGCGGTGACGAGATTGGTCGCGCCGGGGCCGAGGGTGGAGAGGCAGACACCGGTCTTCCCAGTGAGTCGCCCGTAGGTGGCGGCCATGAAGCCCGCTCCCTGCTCATGGCGGGTGAGAATGAGGCGGATGGTGGAGCGGGAGAGTGAATCGAGGAAGTCGAGGTTCTCCTCGCCGGGGATGCCGAAGATGTATTCGACGCCCTCGGCTTCCAGGCATTTTACGAAGTGGTCTGATGCTTTCATGGTGGTAGTTTTCAGTGCCGAGTGATCAGTGGGGGACCTGGGATTAGTAGAATGAATTTTGAATTTTAGACGACTCCGTAGGCGAGCATGGCTTCGGCGACTTTAACGAAGCCGGCGATATTGGCACCCGATTTGTAGTCAACTGGCTTGCCTTCACGGGTGCCGTATTTGACACATTTCTCGTGGATCTCCTCCATGATGCGGGTGAGGCGCTGATCGACTTCCTCGCGGCTCCAGCTTATGCGTAGCTGGTTCTGGCTTTGCTCAAGGCCGGAGACGGCGACCCCGCCCGCGTTGGCCGCTTTGGCAGGTCCGAAGAGGACGTCGTTTTCGATGAAATGCTCGGTGGCCTCTGCGGTGCAGGGCATGTTCGCTCCCTCGGCGACGGCTTTGATTCCGTTTTTCACCATGGCCTGCGCGTCCTCGATGTGAAGCTCGTTCTGGGTGGCGCAGGGGAAGGCGAGATCGGATCTCACCTCCCAGGGGGTCTTGCCCGCGTGGAACCTGCAGCCGAATTTTTCCGCGTATTCCTCGATGCGTCCGCGGCGGTTTTCCTTGAGGTCGATAAGCCAGTCGAGCTTCTCGCGGGAGATTCCCTTGGGATCGTGGACGAAGCCGGAGGAGTCGGAGGCGGTGAGGACTTTCGCACCGAGGTGGAGGAGTTTCTCCATGCAGTAGAGGGCGACGTTGCCGGAGCCGGAGACGACGGCGGACTTGCCATTGATCTCGTCACCGGCGTGCTCGAGCATGTTTTTCATAAAATAAACCGCGCCGTAGCCGGTGGCCTCCTTGCGGACGAGGCTGCCTCCGAAGGCGAGGCCCTTGCCGGTGAGAATGCCGGCGAAGCGGTTTTCCAGGCGCTTGTAGGTGCCGAAAAGGTAGCTGATCTCGCGTGCGCCGACATTGATGTCGCCCGCAGGGACATCGACATCCTCGCCGATGTGGCGGTGCAGCTCGATCATCATGGACTGGCAGAAACGCATGATCTCGCGGTCGGAGCGGCCTTTGGGATTGAAGTTGGAGCCGCCCTTGGCACCGCCCATGGGCAGTCCGGTGAGACTGTTTTTCAAAACCTGCTCGAAGCCGAGGAATTTCAAGACGCTCTGGGTGACGGAGGGGTGGAAACGGAGACCGCCTTTGTAGGGGCCGATGGAATTGTTGAACTGGACGCGCCATGCGCGGTCGGCGTGGATGGCTCCCTTGTCGTCCTCCCAAGTGACGCGGAAGGTGATAATGCGGTCCGGCTCGGTCATGCGCTCGAGGATATAAGCGTCCCGGTATTTGGTATGCTCCGCGGTGAATGGAATGAGGGTTTCCACAACTTCGCGGACGGCCTGGTGGAACTCGGTCTCGCCGGGATTGCGTTTTTTCAGACCGGCCATGAATGCCTTGATTTCTTTTTCACTGCTGGATTTGGCTTTCATAACAGATCATTCTGCACGGTCTGCCGCCGAGGGGAATTCCTTTTTCCAGATATTTCCGTAACGAACCCGTGAAGGCAGGATATGTATGGGAAAATCACTTTCCGGGGAGCTTCCAGACGGGATCGAAGTCGCGGGAGGGATTGAGCATGGAATCGACCGCACGGGACATGAGGAGCAGAGACGGGCCGTCTTCGCGGAATTTTCCAAGTAGTCCACCGAGCAGTTCCGACGCTCCCTGGAAGTCCTTGGCCTCGAAGCGTTCGAGCGCGCTTTCATATTTCTGCTTGCGCCTGTCCCATTTTTTGGAGCCGGGTGGGCCGATCTCGTAAAGCTCGACGGGCTCGCTGATGTTCTGGACGCGGACCTTGCAGAGGCGGCGGCGCGCGAATTTCTTTTCACCGAGTGCGGCGCAGGTCTGGCCGGTTACGAGCAGGGGAGTGCGCAGGTAGCTGGTGGCTCCCTGAACGCGGCTGGCGAGATTCACCGCGGAGCCAAGTGGGCCGTATTTGAAAAGCTTGGCGGTGCCGACGTTTCCGACGTGGGCCGTGCCGGTGTTGATACCGATGCCGACCTTGGTCTCCGCTCCGATCAGTTTCTCCCACTCGGCGCTGATTTCCGGAATCCGGCGGAGCATGTCGAGAGCGGCGAGGGAAGCCAGCTCGGCATGGTCGGGTTGCGACTGTGGCGCGCCCCAGATGGCGAGCAGCTCGTCGCCAATGTAATTCACCAGCACGCCGCGGTGGTCGGTGACGCATTCCGTGAGCGATCCCATGACCCCGCTGAGCCAATCGATGGTCTGCTGCGGAGTGAGACCCTCGCTGATGCTGCTGAAGCGGCGGATGTCGCAGAAAAGGATGGAGATCTCCGCGCTTTTTCCCGCCATCTTGGTGGGGTCCGGATGACGGGCGAATTCCCTGGCCAGCTCCGGAGTGAAGTGCTGGGCGAAGACCTTTTCCCGCAGGCGTTTCTTTTCCAGGCAGGCGTTGATACGGGCGGTCAGGAGCGCCTGGCGAACGGGTCGGGAAAGGAAATCCTCCGCGCCGATGCGGATGCAGCGGACGGCATCGCTCTCCTCCTGAAGGCCGGTGACGACGATGACGGGGGTGTGGCGGAGGTCGCCGGTTTTGCGAAGTTCCTCAAGCACACCGAAGCCATCGAGCCGTGGCATCTGGATATCGAGAAGAACCGCGTCGTAATCGTTTTTCCGGATCATGGAAAGCGCCTGGCGGCCGTCCGCCGCGAACTCCAGGCTGTGGCCTTCCGCCGCGAGGAGGCGGGCGAGGATCTCGCGGTTTTGCTCGTCATCGTCCGCGATCAGGATGAGGCCCGGCTCGCTGGCGCGGGTGAAATCCTCGGCGGACGGCGCTGCCTTTTTCGAAGTCGAAGGAACGGCGGTTCCTGCGAGTAACTGGACACAGTGATCCGCAGTCGCGGCCATCGCGGCGAGGCTGTCGGCCATGCCCTCGCACGAAGGATCGGTTTCTAGAAACTGGATGGGGCCGAAGATCTTGTTGAGGACGTTGCGCGCGGCGTGGCGTGAGTTTGTCAGGAAATCGACGATGGGCTTGCGGGATTTTGTGAACGCCTTTTCGGAAAACCAGTTGTCTATCCCCTGATGGAGGGCGGCGCTCTGTTTCATCAGGTCCACCGCGTCCTCAAGGGTCTGGCCGTCCACTCCGGCGGCGGCGAGGGCGCTGTGGAAATCCGCCGACTGTCTCTCGAGGGCGGAGGTCTCCGAGGACAGGGCGGCGTGGAGGTCTGGAAGCCGAGCGGGCATCAGGCGGGGGATTTTCCGAGGTGATGCGCGAGCTTGTCGAGGAGCGCGTTGAAGGGCCGGATGGGCTTTTCCTGGAAGTCATCGCAGCCGGCCTCGCGGATGCGTTCCCGCTGCTGGGGCATGAGGGCGGCGGTGAGGGCGATGACGGGGATGGCCTTGGTAAGCGCGTTCGCCTTGATCGCGCGGGTGGCGTGGAGGCCGGCGAAGGGATCGTCCATACCTCCCGGTTCGACCGGCATTTCCATGTCCATGAGGATGATCTCGGGGAGGCTGGCCTCGGATCTTTCGATCGCGTGGCGTGCGTTTTCCACGACCTCGATCTCGTGGCCGTGGTGGGTCAGCAGCCGGGTCATCAGGCGGATGTTGTCGTGGTCGTTCTCGACCAATAGTATGCGTGCCATGGGATATGTGCGGGGGTAGGAAGTTAAGGTCAGTTTTTCGTGAGGATCGAGTGGATGCGTTCGAGGACGCTCTGGGCGGTGTTTCCGCCCTTCAGGATGATGTCCTCCACGCGCTGGCGGAGGAATTCGGTCTCCTCGCGGGTGGTGGTTTTCCCGGTCACGACAAGGATGGGGATGGAGCGCGCGCTGGCACGCTTTTCGATTTCAGTGAGGAAATCGAAGCCGTCCATCACCGGCATGACCAGGTCGAGCACGATGGCGGCTGGCAAGGTGCGCTCGAGGATTTCAAGGGCTTCCTTGCCATCCGAGGCCTCGATGGTCTGCCAGCCATCGTTGCGCATCAGTCCGCAGAGGCGCTTGCGTGAGGCGGCGTCGTCATCCACGACCAGAATGTCCCGGTGGGCGACATGGCCGACGGCGCGCTGGACCACCCGGTTGAGCTGCTTGGTATCGACGGGCTTGACCAGCACATCGGCGACACCAAGCGCCAGTCCGCGGTTGCGGTCCGCCATCACGGAGACCATGATGACGGGGATCGCGGCAGTGGTGGGATCGGACTTGAGGGCGGTGAGGACCTCCCAGCCGTCCATATCCGGCATGACGATGTCCAGAGTGATGACCTGGGGCCGGAGCTTGGAAGCCATGTCCAGGCCTTCTTTTCCGGTGGCTGCGGTGATGACGTCGTAGCCCTGGTTGCGAAGCAGGCCGGCGAGAAGCTCGCGTGCGGAATCATCATCGTCGATGATCAGGATGGTGCCGCCGGGATGATTCGCTCCGGGCAGATCTGGTTCCTGCGTGATTTCGCGTATATCGGTGAGGACCGGCGTTTCCGCATCATCGGGACCGGCGTAGCGGTCTCCTCTCGCGATGACGGGTAGAAGGACGGTGAAGCGGGTTCCTTTACCGACCTCGCTGACAAAGCCGATGCGCCCACCCATCTGCTCGGTCAGTTCCTTGCATATGACCAGTCCGAGGCCGTTGCCGCCCGCGTTTCCGGCCTTGCGGTACACGAAGGGGGTGAAGGCCTTGGACTGCTCCTCCGCTGACATGCCTTCGCCCTCGTCCTCCACGGAAAACTCGATCCATTGCTCGCCATCGATCTGGCGGCGGTCGGCTGCGATCGTGACCGTGCCGTTGCGGGTGAACTTGCAAGCGTTGGTCATCAGGTTGTCCAGGACCTTGGTGAGCGCGAGCTGATCCGCCTCCAGGTCGCCGAGATCGTCCGCCACTTTCGTGACCAGGGTGTTACCGTTCGCGTGGGCGGTGGGGCGGTGGGCTTCGGCGAGGTTGCGGACGAAAGCTGCCGCAGGGATGCTCTGCTTGTTCAGTTTTTCACTGCCCATGATGATCTTCTGGTATGCGAGGATCTCGCTGACCATTTCCTGCTGCCTGTCGGCGTGGCCCTGGATGTTTTTCAAGCATTCCTCCTGCTCCTCGTTGGGATCGTAAAGGGTCAGGAAAGTCTCCACCTCCAGATAGATGGCGTTGAGCGGCTGGCGGAGGTTGTGGCTGATCTTGGCCACGAAAAGATCCTTGTCTCGGTTGAGTGATTCCAGCCTTTCGTTGACTTCCTGAAGCTCCAGCTTGGCGGCGTTGAGTTTCTCGGTGCGGGCCTGGACGCGGCGGTCGAGCTCCTTGTGGGAGTCGATCACGGCACCGAAGAGCACCTGCGAGGAACGGGCGATGTCCCCCACCTCGTCGCGGCGGTGGACCGGGAGCTTTCCCGAAATTTCCTGGAGGTTTTCCAACAGGCGGCCCGGCTCGGATGCGACGACGGCTTTGGACATCGCGGTCATCCGTTGGAGAGGACGTGTGAAAAAGATCGAGATCGCGAAGGCGATGGCACCGAAGACCGCGGCGAGAGCGAGGGCGATTTTCCAGAGCGTGGAGATTTCACCATTGATGCCGTAGGCAAGCTCGTCATCGAGGACGGCATACATCAGGAGGTATGGAACGGGTAAGCCGAGGGATTTCGCTTCGATGCGCGTGGCCCAGACGGTGGCGGTCGGGCAGACGGTGGGAGCCTGCCAATCCACCGCGGCGCTTCCGTATCTCGCCTTGAGGGATTTTTCCAGTTCAGTCCGTAGATTCCGCATTTCCTCCGCGCTCCATGCGAACAGGCGCAGCTCGCGCTGGGTGTTTTTACTGAGTCCGCTGATCCGTCCCAGCGGAGCCAGCGAGGTGGTAAGTTCCAGTCCGAAATTCTGACGGTCCGTCTCGCTGTCGGCTTCGATTTTCGCGGCAAGATCCTTGTCCGGGACGCCTTCCTGAAAATAAGGCGGATTGACAAGGGAGACTCTTTCCCGTTTTTCGATCCGCTCGACCTGCGGACTGTCGACGCCCTGAGCCGTGGGCGTGCCTTTTAGGAGACGACTGACCGGAGATCCTTCGGAGGCGGTCGAGAATTCCTTGAGAAACGCGTATTCATTGCCCTCACCCGGCGCGGCGGATTCCTTCGGACGGACGAGGAAATCGCCATTCGCATCCGCAAGCGCGAACAGATGGCGGGCGGACAGTCCCTCCGGCAGCCAGAGGAGGATGCTGAGGAAACGTCTGCCAGCCTCAGCGCCGGCGGTAGGCGGAAGGGGTGCGTATGCCCAGACGCCAGCGACCGAACGTTTACCGGGATGTGCAATAGGGAGAGCTCCCGCGGGAGCTGCGAGAATGTCCACCTCAAGCCTGGTAATGGGGGATACCATCACGTCCCCGGAGGTCCCTCCCTGCGTTTCCGCAGTCGGTATCCATGGCGGGATCTCGGCGGCGTTCTGGCGAAGCGGCACACGTCCCGTTATGTTTCCATCCGCATCCATGGAAACGATATCCACGCGAAGGTAGCGCTGCCAGGCACGGGTGCTGGATTCCTGCGCGGAACGGGCGCCGGCGGGCGCGTCACCGTTTTCCAATGCCATGAGGAATTTCCCGTTGTGCAGGATGGAGCGGGCGTCTTCGTGCAGCCCGTTGATGCTGTCGATGATTTCCCAGCCCCGCAGTTGTGCCTCGTCCCCCAGATCCACGACCTCGTGGTCACGCAGCAGGGCGCTCGCGCGATCCGATACGATCCACGCGACGATCGAAGCGCAAAGCGCGGTCGCGACCACGACAAGCAGCGCGATTTTTCCACGGATACCTGCCCGGATGCTCAACTGACGTCCTCCATATGAAAGTGATTTGATAGGATGCGATAAGGATGTCAATGGTTCTCTAACATGGTTAAGGTGTGCAAACCACTAGGGGGATGGAGCTTCGGATTCTCCCTCGCCGGAGGATTCCGCGGAATGGTTGGGAAAACCCGGCTTTTTGGATTGCCCCCGGGCGGAGGTTTGCTAGGTTCCTTCCGTTTTGCTGGGAAAGGAAATGAGTGCGCCTCTTGAACTGCCTGTGCTTGTGCTGAACCGGTTCTGGCAACCGGTTCACACCTGCTCCGCCCGTCGCGCCGTCCATCTGCTCTGCCTCGGCCATGCGCAAGTGGTGCAGGTCGAGGGCGAGCAGAAATTCACGACCCACGATCTGCCATCGTGGATCGGCTACTCGCAGGCGATGCTTGGCGGGGAAATGATCCACAGCGTGAAGCTCGCGCTGGGAGTGCCGAAGATCATCGTGCTGGCGATCTACGACCGCCTCCCGAGGCTGGAGGTGAAGTTCACACGCCAGAACGTTTTCCTGCGCGACAAGTTCACCTGCCAGTACTGCCTGAAGATCCTGCCCGAGTCGAAACTGAATCTCGACCACGTGATCCCGCGCGACAAGGGTGGTAAGACGACGTGGGAAAACATCGTGGCCTCCTGCGTGAAGTGCAATTCCCGCAAGTCCAACAAGCTCCCCCACGAGGCGAACATGCACCCGTGCTCTCAACCCTTCGCGCCCCGCTGGAGGCCGCTTTACGGTCTGAAGGAAAACGGTCTCGGCGACGAGAGCTGGGATCATTTCCTGCACTTCGGAAAAAGCGAGACCCTGAAATCCGCGTGATCATTTCCGTAGGGAGTCGGGATGCACCGCGTGGAACCGGAACCCCCTGAAGACATTCGTTTCCGGACTGATGCTGTGTCATTGCATCTCGCATTGAAAAGCTTGTCACTTTCCTTTTGATATCCTAAAATATTTTACGAATGAGGAAGGGCTTGCTGTTCCATACTGCTTTGATTTCGGCCTGTTCATTGCGGGCCGTTTCAGGAGAGCCGTCGGATACTGCGAAAGTGCTTGGCTCGGGCTCATGCTCCACCAGCGGTTGCCACGGCGGAGCGGGTGTCAACCGGGGCGCCTATAACATCTGGAAAACCCTCGATCCGCATTTCAACTCCGCCGCCACCTTGGGAAACGGACGCTCCAGGGTCATGGCGGAGCAGCTTGGGATAGGCAATCCGGAGACATCGAATGCCTGCACCGCCTGCCATGCGCCGATGCGGCAGGTGAATCCGGACATCCTTTCCGAGACTGTTGGGAAAGACATGAACTCCGTCTCCTGCTCGAACTGCCATGGGGCGGAGACGAACTGGCTGCTCTCCCACACCCGCCCGGAGTATCCGAGGGCCGCGCTTGCAAAGCTCGGGATGCGGCAGCTTGGCAGCGCCTACCAGCGTGCGAACAACTGTGTGGCCTGCCACCAGAATCTCAACGACACGCTTGTCGGCGCGAAACACCCGCCGCTGGTCTTCGAGCTGGACGGCCTGTTGGACGCGGAGCCGAAGCATTGGCGGGAGGAGCCGGGCTTCTCCCACGCGCAGACATGGCTGGTCGGGCAGGCGGTGGCTCTCCGGGAAGCGGCGGCTCAGGCCGTCCGCGAGCCAGGCGCGCGCAGGGAGGCGGAGATCGAGGCGCTCAAGGCCTTGCTTAAAACAACCGGCACCAACTGGAACGACCCCGGCGGTGATCTGGTCCGCGCCGCCGATAATTACGCGAAACGGATTTCCAGCGAGCCGATGAATCCGCAGCAATGCCGGGCAATCCTGTCCCGTCTCATCGCCAACCGGGAGCCGTTCCAGATCGGATCGTTCGGAATGGTGGCGGAGGAATACCGGATGTGGGCCACCGGTTATTACGCGGAGCGCCTGACCCTCGCCATCGACAGACTGAACCAGTCCCTGATCGCAGCCGGAGAAAATGGCAGGATTGCCAATAACAGTTTGGACGCTTTGTTCGACGCGGCGAAGCCGCCGAAAAGTTTCGATGCCGATATCTCCGACTTTTTCGTCAGGAAACTCGACAGCCTGGCCACCCCCAACCCGGATCCGGAATAGCACCCGGGATCTGACAGGCATGAGTGGCGGACTGATCAAAGCGGGCAAGCGGCCATTCTTCGTCTGTGCGAGTCTGCTGTTGACGACCTGCTACCATCCACCGCACGAACGGACTCCCGAATGGGATCTGGCGAGTGGTGAGGACAGGCCGGACCGTTTGACCGCGCAGCAGGAGCCAGCGGATTTCGTGCCGCAGAGCCCCGGAAATTTTACTCCTGATCCAGGTGTCAAATGGGTTCCTCCCCGTGAGCCGGCGATGCCTGTCTACGAGTTCACCGAGGAAACAATCATCACGGAAGAGATCCCGCTGCCACCGGAACAGTTCAATCCAGATCCGGGCATGGAGCCGGAGGTGAAGAGGAAAGCGGCGCAGCCAGCGGGCGGCGGGATCGCTGGAGAGGAAGCGAAACCTTTCGAGAAAAAGCGTTTCTTCCAGGACGATCCTGATGCGCACGACGACCGTTTCTTCCAGCGCGACGCTGGCATTCCAAAAGTTTTTCCAAAGTTTTTCCCGACCATCCCGGAGAATCTCCAACTTCCCCGCGATGGAGTGGTGCAGCGTAGGCTGGATGCGGAAATGGTTCAGATACCGCACTACGGTCCCTACGAGGCCGACATTCCGGGTGCTCTGCTCCTGCCCCGGAAAGACGTGCGCTTCGAGGATCGCATCTACGAGCACTGGCACGCCGGGCACTACGAGCATTCGGAAGACCCTCCCAACACCATGTCGGTTGAAGACAGGTGGCGCATCGCGACCGGGCAGTGGGAGCGTTACAATGATCCCGCTCTCGCGGAAACCCCCTACCAACGGAAAACCCCTTACATCTGGCACCCGTATTACCAGGCGCTGTTGAAAGGGGATATCCCGGTGATCGGACAGGACATCTTCGCATCGCTCACGCTTCAGAATTCTTCGGACATCGAGTTCCGCGATATTCCGGTGCCTTCCGGGGTCAGCACCGCGCGGCCTTTCAGTTCGGAATTCTACGGCGATGGCACCCAGACATCCATCAACACGAACACCGCGCTGACCTTCGATCTGTTCAGAGGGGAGACCTCTTTCAAACCGGTCGAGTGGATGTTCCGCATCCAGCCTGTATTCAATACGAACTATATCCACGCGAATGAAACGGGTCTGGTCTCACCTGATCCCCGGGGGCTGGACCAGGGGACGCGGCCCACTCCGGGAAATTCCTTCGGCGGGAATCCCGGCGCGGTCAATCCTGGCGATATCGACGCGTTTCTTGATCCCCTGCTTTTCCCATCCGCATCCGATCTTACAGGCACCCGGGGCACGGAGCGCTTCGAGAACCGCGTCGCCCTGCAGCAGTTCTTTTTTGAAACCCACCTGCTGGACCTTTCCGACAACTACGATTTCGCGGCCTTGCGGGTCGGCACTCAGACCTTCAACGCGGACTTCCGCGGCCACGTCTTTCTGGACTCGAACTGGGGATACCGTCTTTTCGGAAACCTCGGCAAGAACCGCATCCAATACAACATCGCCCTGTTCGATCTCTTCGAGAAAGAGTCCTTCTCGGAGCTGAACACATTTGATGACCGCAACCAGAACGTGTTCGTGGCCAATCTCTACGTGCAGGATTTCCTCACCGAGGGCTACACGGCTCAGGTAAGCTTCCTGGCGAACTGGGACAAGGGCAGCCGCAGCGGACTGACTTTTGACAGCGCGGGAAACATCGTCCGCCCGGCACCCATCGGGACCATCGCTCCGCACGATCTTGAGGCATACTATCTGGGCTGGAACGGCGAGGGTCACGTCGGGCGCCTGAATATCAGCCACTCGCTCTACCATGTTTTCGGGGAGGACGAACTCAACGGGGTGGCCGGCCGTTCCGTGGATATCAGCGCCTGGATGGCGGCTCTGGAGCTTTCCGTGGATACCGACTGGATGCGGCACAAGCTGACGTTTTTCTATGGCTCCGGCGATGACGACGCGACGGATGACAAGGCGACCGGCTGGGATGCCATCGTCGATAATCCGAACTTCACCGGCGGCCCGTTCAGCTATTGGCAAAGACAGGGTCTCAACCTGGGCGGCACGGCCGTGGCGTTGAAGCAACGTCTCAGCCTGATCCCCGATCTCAGCTCTAACAAATTTCTCGGCCAGTCCAGTTTTGTGAATCCGGGCATATTCATCGCCGGGGTGGGGGAGGAATGGGAGCTGACCCCGAAGACACGCTTTTTCGCCAACCTCAACTACCTGATGTTCGTGAACACGGATGCCGTTTCCTCCGCTCTTGTCACGGATGGAATAGCGAAGGAAATCGGATGGGATCTGAGCCTTGGCGTGGAATACAGGCCTCTTCTCACCGAGAACATACGCCTGACCGCCGGACTCGGCATGTTGTTTCCGGGTGCGGGATTTGAAGACATCTACCGCACTTCCTCGCCGGGCGTCCCCGGTTTCACAGCCACGAATCCCAAGGAAGTGGAGGATGTCCTTTACAGTGGATTTCTTTCAGCGACGATGACTTTTTAATCATGAAACCAGTAACCATCCATATCCGGCTTGTCTGTGCGTTGCTTGCTGGCGGAATAGTCGTATCCGCACAGGCCCAGGAAAAACCCGCGGCCCACGGCAGCCTGTTCGGCCCTGCCATCGCGGTGTGGACTTCCGATGCTGACAACAGTGTGGCCATCCCGAAGCCGAACAAGGTGGACCAGTCCCGCGCGACGATGCTAGCGAAAAGCAGCGGCTGCATTGATTGCCATGAGAATTCCAAAGATCCGCACGAAAGCGAATACGTCCGCCTCGGCTGCACGGACTGCCATGGCGGCGATCCCACTCCCGGCCTGACCATGCGGCAGGCCCACCCGCAGCCGCGCAATCCGGTGTTTTTCGAGAGCTCTGCCAATCCGAGCGGAAGCGACGTTTTGCTCAACCACGAGTCCCCGGAGTTCATCCAGTTCGTGAATCCGGGTGATCTGCGTGTCGCAAAAAAAACCTGCGGAGACTGCCATGCGGAATCCGTCGATAACGTCGGCCACAGCATGATGCGCCACGGGGCCTTGCTATGGGGAGCGGCGGCTTACAACAACGGCGCGTACCCTCTCAAAGACTCGATCTTCGGCCAGGCCTACGGCGCGAACGGCGTTTCCCTCGCGCTCCAAAGCCCGATCAAGGTCACGCCGGAAATGCAGAGGAAAATGGGTGTCGTGCAGGAAATTTTTCCTCTGCCGCGCTTCAATGTCGGTCAGACGGGTAACATTTTCAGGATCTTTGAAAAGGGCGGGAGCAAGCCACTCGATCTCGGGAATCCCGATCCCTTCGAACCTCCCGGCAGGCCGTTGCGCCGCCTTTCGGATCGCGGATTGGGAACCTTGTCCAGGGTCGATCCGGTGATCATCGGGGCGCACAAGACCCGTCTCCATGATCCGCTCCTGGACTTTTTCGGATCGAACGACAGACCCGGCGATTACCGCTCCAGCGGCTGCACCTCGTGCCACGTCATCTATGCGAATGACCGCTCGCCCTCGAACTCCGGCTGGTACAGCGCCTATGGGAACCAGGGACTTTCCTTCAATCCTGACCCGATGATTTCCAAAAAGGAAAAGGGCCACCCCATCGCCCACAAGTTCACCCGCAGCATCCCGTCCAGCCAGTGCATGACCTGCCACATGCACCAGGGGAACATGTTCGTGAACCCCTATCTTGGATACACCTGGTGGGACCAGGAGTCAGACGCGGAATTCATGTATCCGAAGAAGCAGCACAACCCCAGCGACAAGGAGATGGCGGAATCGCTGCGCAGAAATCCCGAAGCCGCCGCCGCTCGTGGTCTCTGGGGTGATGTGAATTTTCTGGAAAAATCCGCCGAGTTGAATCCCAAGCTGAAGGATACCCAGTTCGCCGATTACCATGGCCACGGCTGGATCTTCCGCGCGGTTTTCAAGAAAGACCGTGAAGGCAATCTCCTTTCCCTCGACGATAAGAAAATCGACCACTCCGACACCGACAAGTTCAAGAAAGCGGTGCACCTCAAGGACGTTCACCTCGCGCTTGGGATGCAGTGCGTCGATTGCCATTTCCTCAATGACAACCACGGCAACGGCCTCCTTTATGTCGAGCCGAGGGCTGCGACCGCGATCACCTGCGTGGATTGTCATGGCACGGTCAGCGCGCGCCCCAGCCTCATCACTTCCGGAAAAGGCGGCACGCTCGCGAAGGACGGGAAAGTCGATCCCATCGACTTGCGCGAGAGCAACACCCCTTTCGGTCCGCGTTTCAGATGGAGCCCCGATGGCAAGCGGCTCATCCAGCAATCCGCGATGGAGAAAAACCTGGAGTGGGAGGTGCCGCAGACCATCGACACGGTCGATCCGGATTCCGACCACTACAATGCGATGAGCGCCTACGCGAAGACCTTGAAACGCGATGGGAAAAACTGGGGCGCCGTTCCGGACGATCCGAAAAAATGCGGGAAGGAACTCGCCCATAGCAATGAGGCGATGGATTGCCAGACCTGCCACACCTCATGGGCGACAAGTTGCTTCGGCTGCCACATTCCGATGGAGGCGAATTACAAGATGGCCACCAACAAGTTCGAGGGCACGACCACGAGAAACTACAGCTCATACAATCCGCAGGTGGTGCGTGACGATGTGTTCATGCTGGGACGCGACAGCACGGCCAAGGACAAGCGGCTCGCCGTGTTGCGTTCGTCGAGCGCGGTTCTGGTCGGCTCCCAGGGGCCGAACCGCGAGTGGTTCTACACCCAGCAGCAGACGGTCTCCGCGGAGGGATATTCCGGGCAGGCTTTCAATCCCCACTTCGCACACACAACCAGCGGGGTAGGCACCACGAAAAACTGCACGGACTGCCACCTTTCCGAACAGAACGACAACAACGCGATCATGACCCAGTTGCTCGGCTTCGGCACCGGCACGGTGAACTTCTTCGGACGCTTCGCATACGTCGGGACGGATGACCACGGACTCAGTGCGGTCGCGTGGACGGAGCGCAGCGAGCCGCAGGCGGCGATAGGCAGCCACCTCCACCGCTATGCCTATCCGGACAATCACGCGGAGCATCTCAAGAGCGGCTCCATCCTGAAAACCGGCTACCATCACCATGCCAAGGGTGGCGCGGTGGATCTGCAACTGCGCGGCGAGTATCTCTATGCGGCTCTCGGGAAAAATGGTTTCGGCGTCTTCGATATCGCGAATGTCGATAACAAGAATTTCTCCGAACGCATCGTCACCACCCCGGTTTCCGCGCTTGGGCAGGACACCTTTTTCGACACCGCCTACGCGACGTCCGTGGCCCTGCCCAGCACCCTCATCAACGATCCGTTGCGGAAGCGCCTCCCTCAGAACGAGGAGCGCCCCATCGCGGATTACCACGGCTACGCGTTCATCACCGATCTTGAGGAAGGTCTCATCGTCGCGGATGTGGCGACTTTGCTCGATGGCAATCCGGCGAACAATTATGTTAGAAAAACGGCCTCGTTCAATCCGGAAGGGGCGCTCTCCGGAGCGCGGCACGCCTACATGACCGGCCAGTGGATCTACATCACGACTCCGCGAGGGATTTCCGTGGTCGATGTCTCCGATCCGAAGGCACCGGTTCTCGCCGGAGGATACTCGGGAAATTTCCTGAACAGTCCCCGCCAATCCACTATCCAGTGGCGATACCTTTTCGTCACCGATGCGGATGGCCTCAAGGTGTTGGACATTTCAAATCCGGCGGGCCCGCTGCCGGTTCCGGGCGCGAGCGTCAAGCTAGGGAACGCGGACGGACTCTACGCGGCGAGGACGTATATCTACGTGGCGAACGGAGCCGACGGCCTCGCTTTGGTCGATATCAAAAATCCTGAAAAACCGCGGTTTGTGAAAAATTTCACTGCTGATGGAAAACTCACGGATGTCCGCGACGTGCAGGTGGGTTCGGTCAGCGCCTCCATGTATGCGATTGTCGCCGACGGTCGGAATGGCATGAGGGTCGTGCAGTTGATTTCCCCTGAAAACGTTCCCGGCCACATGGGATTCTCGCCTGTGCCGAATCCCAAGCTCATCGCCACCTACCCGACGGATGGGGACGCGGTCACGATTTCCCGTGGGCTGGACCGCGACCGGGTCGTGGATGAAAGCGGAAACCAGACGGTGGTTTTCGGAAGAAGAGGCGCCCATCCTTTCTCCCTCGAAGACATGAAAACCTTCTACCGCAGCTCCTCGGATGGCGAACCCGGCCACAACGGTCCGGTCTATCGCGTTTCCGACAAGCGCCACGGAGAAAAGGGCGCGCTTGTCGATACGATGAAGCGGACGCTGGCGCCTTCCCGGAAATTCGCTACCCCGGCTTCCGCCGCTCAGAATGAAGAGGAGCCTTATTGGGGTCGCTTGAAAAAACGAAGACCTCCGGAGGAAATGACACGATGAAAATTTGTTTGATCGCACTGCTGCTTTTCGCCTGCCCCGCGCTCCATGGCTTCGGAATCTTCGCGCCAGTGTCCGGCGCGAACGGGCAGGCCGGACATCAGGACGGAAAAGGCGGGGGCGCGCTTTTCAATGATCCGATGGGACTCGTCCGGGATACCCAGGGAAACCTCTACATCTGCGATGCCCGCAACCATGTGATCCGGAAAATTTCCGCAGCCGGCATCGTGACCACTCTGGCCGGTGTGCCCGGTGATGCTGGTGCCGTCGATGGCATGGCAAGCGCCGCGCGTTTTCGTTTTCCCGCAGATATCGCGGTCGCACCCGATGGGACTCTTTATGTGGCCGATAGCGGGAACCATTGCATCAGGAAAATCGCGGCGAACGGAACGGTCAGCACCATCGCTGGCGATCTTGGGAAGGCGGATGACATTTCCCAGGACTACGGGAACAACTACGCAGTGGTTCCCCAGCAACTCGATGGGCAAGGAGCCGCGGCTCATTTCAATAGCCCGAGTGGAATCGCATACTCCCCAGCGGGTTTCCTATGTGTCAGCGATACCGCGAACCAGATCATTCGGAAAGTCGCTCTGGACGGCACTGTGACCACTCTGGCGGGATCAGCAGGAGTGTGGGGCTCCACCGATGGGGCAGGATCGCTCGCCCGCTTTTACTCTCCCATGGGTCTCTGCATCGGCACGGATGGCGATCTATACATCGCGGATTCGCTCAATCACACGATACGCAGGATGACTCCGCAGGGCGTGGTCACGACCTACGCGGGAAACGCTGCTGAGTCCGGTTGCGGCATCGGTCCGAGGCTCGACGCGCGTTTCTGCGAACCCACGGATATCGCCCCGCACCCCGGCGGCGGATTCATTGTCTGCGAGTCTTTTGGAAACGCCCTCTTCCGCATCGGCGCGGATGGCTTCGTGTCCATGTTTGCTGGCAGCTCAGAGCCTCCGGAAGTGCCAGCGGCCAACACGCTTTCCAGACCCAGCTCCGCCGTCTGCGACGAGCGCGGAAACGTCTACGTGGCCGACACTTTCAATCAGGAAGTCCGTCTCATCATCGAGAAATTCGACAGCCTCGCGACCCGTGTCGGCAATACCAGCCAGCTCACCATCACATGGGACAGCCTCCCCGGACGCGACTACCAGCTCCAGATACTTGGAAATCCTGGCTGGGAAAACGCTCCACAAACACCCGTCCGCGCGACCGGCGACAAGACCAGCATCACCTTTCCCATCCCTCAGGAAAAGTCTGGCATCTACCGCCTCCTCCTGCTCGGATTCTGATCCGACAGGCCACTTAGAAGCTCGTCGATGCTCTCGGAAATTTCGCATAGGGCAAGCGCGCTCTCTCATAAGCCATATTGTCCGCCCGGCTGGCAGGTGGCGGCAGGAAATCCCTCGCTCCGCTGGCACCGACGATATCATCCTGCTCGATACCATCCCCGGACACGCCGATGGCTCCGATGAGAACTCCGTTCCTATATAGCGGAAATCCTCCGGGGAAGATGGTGATGCCGTTTGGAAGGTTGGGATTCACTGGCGCTGCCGGCGGGACTCCGGAACCGTTCAGAGAGAAGATTCCCTGCAAGCCGTTCAGTGGTCCGGCGGGGCGGTTTTCAATACCTGGCGGATACATCGATTGGGACAGGAATCCTACGGCCCGGGAGGAGAACGCACGCGGTGTCCCCCGTTCCAGCCCCCGGGAAAAGAATACGGCGGTCCGGGCTTTCTGCACCGCCACGTCCCAACTGAAAACCGTGGCGTCCGGGGTGCGGTATGTGCCCAGAACCACAGGCTCAACCCCGGCTGCGGCGGGGTTGTTCACCACGGAAATCCAAACTCTCGCGATCTGCCCACGCGGCAGGCGTATCCCTGCCCGCGTGATCGTCGAGCGCTCCGCCGCAAGTCTGAGTATGCTTTCCACCTCAGCCGCAGTCAGCCGCGGAACCCCGCTGATCGCGCCCGCCATCGGATCCGCCCGTATCGCGGAACGGAGCTGCCCCTGGATGCCGCCCGTCCCGATGAGTCCGATGGGATCCGGATACACCACTGCCACCGGCGAGGCTTTGGGTGAATAGTCCACCGCACCGTCATCCGCGGAGGCCGCGACACCATCGATATCCGCGAACATCACCGCCTGTCCGTTGGCCGCAAGGTATGTGACCGGATCGGCGACGGTCGCCTCCGATCCCGCACCCACCTGATAGGCAAGCCGCACCCCATCGATCGAAACATTTGTGCCCGCCAAGACCGGATTGGGCCGGTAGCCCGCCTGTCCACTGAGGGCGATGCGCTCGTTCACGTTCGCTTGGAAAGCGATGTCGAAATCCGCCACTAAAGGATCGGAGAAACCCACGACGCCAACGCCACCCACCAGCAATCCGTTTTTAAACAAAGCCACACCACCCGGACTGGAAACCGCCGCCGGAAGGGTCAGCAGGGAAGTGAAAGGCACGCTGCGGAAAGCGTCGGCAGGTTTGGCGCTGCCGGGATCATTGATTCCGGGAACAGGCGGGGAGGGGAAATCGTTCGCAGGTGGCGGACTCGGTGCCTTGTATTTGTTGGTGTCTGAAAAGGCCAGGCTGGAAAAATTCACTCCCACAAGCGGGCCGTTCGGTCGGTTCGCCACCGCTGGCGGGAAGTGCTGCTGGACGATGAACGCGGCGGTACGGGTCGTGAACGCGTGCTGGTTGCTGCTGAGAAACGCGGACGCCCCGGCCTTCGATACCGCGTCGGCCACCTTTGACGGATCCGCATCCGGCAGCGCCGCTCCGTTGACATCCCACACCGCCAGCACATGCCCCTCCCGATCCACCACTGCGATGATGCGGTTTTCCGCAGGGGAGGCGATCAGCGACTCCCGCACCGCCTGCGCCAATACCGCGCGCACGTCCGCGATCTCCATCCGCTGCGCGGACAATTGGGAGATGGCGAGTGCCAGTAATACAGGGACTTTCCAGCGCATTGAAGTGATTTCTTATCCGCGATGAACGGTTTGGTGACAAGGAAATTACCGTAAAACTGGCAAACGTGGACTACCTAGACGAGCAACCGCCCGGCCTTAAAACCGAAGTAATGTCTTGACTCCCAGGATCGCATTTCTATCAATGAATCACCATAGCGAATAATTTTGGATCACGAAACTTTGCTGAATTCCGCCCTGTGGAACCCTCTCCTGGCGATAGGGCTGGCCGGAGGAGCGTTCATGCTTGGCTACCTTGCGACCCAGTGGTGGGCGATCGCTTCAAGGCACCGTTACGAACTGCTGCGCAGCCGCCTTGAGCTCGATGTGCTCGGCAAGAAGATCGAGATCCTGAATCTGAAAGCGCAGGCGGCGCCCGAATCCGCGTGGAACGGATACCGCAAGTTCACCGTTTCCAAAAAGGTGGAGGAATGCGGGGACACCTACTCCTTCTATCTGACCCCGCACAATGGCAAGGCGCTGCCTCCTTTCAAGCCCGGCCAATACCTGACTTTCCAACTGCATCCACCGGGCGCTACCAAGCCGCTCGTGCGCTGCTATTCGCTCTCCGACGGGTCGATCAAAGACGACCATTACCGGGTGACGATCAAACGCGCTTTGCCCCCGGGGGATATACCGGACGCGAAGCCGGGCCTCGCCTCAAGTTACTTTTGCGACCAGGTGGCCGCGGGCGACATACTCGATGTCAAAGCTCCGTCCGGCCGGTTTTTCCTGGATGTGGAGGTGGATCGCCCGGTGGTCCTGATCTCCGGCGGCATCGGCATCACTCCCATGCTGGCGATGGCACGCGCCCTGACCCACATCGGCGACAGGAGGCTGATCTATTTCTTTTTCGGCTGCCGCAGCAGTGCCGACCACATGTTCCGCGACGAGATGATCGCTCTGCAGAAAGCCAATCCCAACATGCGGCTCCACGTCTGCTACAGCCGTCCCGATGAAACCGATGTACCGGGCGAGACCTACAATCACGAGGGTCGCGTCTCCATCGATCTGATCAAGGATGTGCTCCCTTCCAGTAACCACGATTACTATCTCTGCGGCCCCGGCCCTTTCATGGATACGCTGGTGAACGCCCTGTATGACTGGGGCGTTCCGAAAACGGACGTCAGGTTCGAAGCCTTCGGACCCGCCACCGTGAAGTCCGGCCCGAAAGAGCCGGCGGAAAAAGCGGCCACAGGGGAGGTCGCGTCTTTCGAGATCGAGTTCTCCCGCTCGGATAAGAAAATCGCATGGGATCCGGAAATGGAGAACCTCCTCGAGTTTGCCGAGAAACATGGAATCTCCACCATCGAGGGAGGCTGCCGCGCGGGTAGCTGCGGCTCATGCCTGGTCGCGATCAAGTCCGGCGACGTATCCTATAATTTGGAACCCGGTGAAATGCCCGAGGACGGCTCCTGCCTGAGCTGCATCTGCCGCCCTTCCGGTAAACTGATTCTCGACGCCTGAACCTCCCGATATGGCGAAATCCGACACCACCCTAGCAAGCCTGTCCCGCCAGGCGTCCCGCCCGAAGCGGTGGGACGATCCCATGGATCCCGACATGAGCGAGGCCACGCTCGACATGCTGATGGCGACGGAACCCTTCGCAAGCATGGACCAGAGCGCCTTTCCCGCCGGCACTCCCTTGCGCGGAATCCTGCGCGCGGATACTGCCGTGCGCGATTATTCCGAAGGCGGGATCATCCTGCGTAAGGACGATTACGGAACCTCCGCCTTCCTAGTGCTCGAGGGCGAGGTGGATGTCGTGTTGGGTCCTGAGATCGATCCCGAGCTCCTTGGCCGCTCGCCACGGGTGAAGAAAAGCCTCATGGGTCGCTTCGCCCAGTTATGGAACAACAACCCCGAGCCCGAGGGATGGGGGACGAAATCTCCCCGCAAGAGCGACCAGATAAATTACTCCCCAGGCAACGGGGGCGGCACCGTCTATTTGCAGGATTACCCTCAGACCATTTCAGGTATTAATACCGCGGCTTTGAAAAAGGGCCAGTTGTTCGGGGAAATTTCAGCCCTCAGCCGTATGCCCAGGACCGCGACGGTGGTCGCCTCTACTGAGAAAACGCGCTTGCTTGAGTTCAGTTGGGAAGGTCTGCGCGACATCATGCGTTTCGATCCGTCTCTGAAAAATCAGATCGACACCATCTACCGGGAGAACTCGCTGAAAGCCTTCCTGAAGGGTCACTCGCTCTTCCGGCACCTCGATGAGCCTTCGTTCGCGCAATTGTGCGAAGAGGCACGCCTTGAGACCTTTGGCGATTACAACTGGTCCGGAGCCTACCGCAGGATGGCGACGGACAGCGATCCCTCCAACTCAGAGAACGAGCCTTTGATCGTGAAGGAGGGGGACTATGGGAACGGCATCCACATGATCCGTGCGGGATTCTGCCGCGTGAGCCAGAAGTTTGGAAACGGCGAACGCACCCTGAACTACCTCGGAGCCGGTAGCGTTTTCGGCCTGGAGGAAATCGCGCGGAACTGGAAAAACCCCGAGCGTGAGCTGACCGCGCTCTATTCCCTGCGCTCGATGGGATACTCCCACCTGATTTTCATACCCACGGCATCCATCGAAAAGTATGCCAACCGGAATCTGCCGGAAACGGATTTCCCTACCAATCCGTCTTCCCGGAAGATTTCCCGGCAGGAGGACAGCGACGCTCCCCCGAGCGCCCTGATGGAATTCATGGCGCAGCACCGTTTTTTCAACGGCACGAAATCCATGGTCATCGATATGGATCTCTGCACCCGTTGCGACGATTGCGTCCGTGCCTGCGCCTCCACGCACGATGGGAACCCGCGCTTCCTCCGGCACGGACCGATGATTGACAATCTGATGGTCGCCAACGCGTGCATGCACTGCGTCGATCCGGTCTGCATGATTGGCTGCCCAACGGGTGCCATCCACAGGACCAGCTTCGGCGGGGAGGTGGTGATCAACCCCGCCACCTGCATCGGCTGCGGCACCTGCGCCGCGAACTGTCCCTACGATTCCATCCGTATGGTCGAGGTCAGATCGGAGACAGGACAGTTCCTTGTCGATGAGGTCAGGCAGCCTATTTTGAAAGCGACAAAATGCGACCTGTGCGTCGAGCAGACGGGCGGCCCCGCCTGCCAGAACGCCTGCCCTCACGATGCCCTCAGCAGAACGGACCTGACCCAGGTAAGCTCCCTCACCCAATGGCTGAACCGAAAATGAGGCCGAAACGTCACATCTCCCTCGGAATCATCCTAAGCGCCCTGATGGCGGCAGGGCTGATAGCGGCGTACATGGTTTTCGCGCCCACCCATCCGCGCCACCCGTACCTCAGCGGCTGGGTTCTGTTCGCGCTGATGCTGGTGCTGACGTTTTTCAACCTCCGGAAAAAAGTCCCTTTCCTGCGGCTCGGCAGCGCCAGCTTCTGGCTGCGGATGCACATCAATCTCGGACTTTTCTCCGCCGTCCTGTTCTTCGCGCACATGAGCTGGTCGTTGCCGGGCGGGATTTTCCACCAGTTGCTCGCGTGGTGCTATGTGGTCGTTTTCCTCTCGGGGATTCTCGGTTGGTGGATGAGCCGGGCGTTTCCGAAGCTGCTCACCATCGCCGGATATGAAACGCCCTACGAGCGTATCCCCTTCGCCCGTGCAAGCCTGCGCGGGGAGGCGGAAGCACTTGTCCTCGCGGGAAAAGATGGTCAGACCTCAGCCGTCACCGCGGATTTCTACACCGGCAGGCTGGGCATGTTTTTCGCGAAGCCTTGCAACCGCTGGGCGCACCTCCGGCAGTCCCGCGCACCCCAGAAAGAGCACCTTTCACAGTTTGACGAAGTGGAGAGATACTCCACGAAAGGGGACAGGGAGATCCTCGCGAAGCTCAGGGATCTGGTCGCGCGAAAGCACATGCTCGATTACCAGTATTCCTTGCAGTCCAGCCTGCGGCTCTGGCTTTTCGTCCACATTCCGCTCAGCTATTCCCTGCTGGTATTCAGCGTGCTGCACATCATCCTTGTCCACGCGTTTTCCGGCGCCGTCACATGAATCAGAACCACTTGTCACCAAGTTTTCCTGAAAAGGAATATGTCCGCCCCAATATGGATTGGGAATGCGGCCATCTCTGCGACGGCTGCCCCTGCCGGATCGGCCCTTCGCCAAAGGGGAAATGCAGGGCGACCTACGAGTGCGAGCCAAGGCTGGCTCTCAAGCCAGGAGAAACCAAAGGCCACTGGACCTGCACGCGACCCGGAACCGCTGGTGGAAAATGCGGGAACGGACCCACTCCAGACGGAACCTGCTGCAATGCGATCCCGAAATGCCAGCCCCGCCGCTCGCTCCGCGCTATCCGCAAGCGTGTGGTCCTGTTCACAGTCATCGCCAGCCTGCTGGTTCTCTGCATCGGCATCAGCCGGGAAATACGGGATCGTTTCCTCAACCCCGGCCCGATTTCCAGCGTCCACGCGAGCGAGCATTTCAACAAGAGGCACATGGCGCTCTCCGGCGATGCCAGCAAGTGCGCCGCTTGTCATCAGAGCGCGGCACTGGGAACCGCCGCCTGGCATGGGAAGGCCTTCGACGCCTTCAGACATGATCTGTCTCCCTCCGAGCTGATCAAGCCCGGCCCTCTCCAAGCCTCCGCCATGGATGCGAAATGCCTGTCATGCCATGTGGGAAAGGATTTCCACCAGCCTAACATGGCCGCCGGATACGCCTGCGCCACCTGCCACAAGGAGCATCAGAACAGCGGCTTCATGCCGGAGACGGACAGCGCTTACTGCACCGCCTGCCACGGCTCGGCGGATCTCATGGAGAAATCCAGGGACCTTGGCGCTGGAATCAATCCCCACTCGTTCCCTTCGTTCCTATCGGACTCCGACCTGAAGATCCAGCCCCGTGCCCGCCCGCCCGGCGGATACACGGATGTCATCACCGCCTTCTACACCGACCACCCGGAATTCCGCCAGATCCGTGACGGGACGAAGGACACGAACTCCCTGAAATTCAACCACGCCGTCCACCTCCGCACCGGGGAAATCCCAAGACAGCTCGATTGCGCCGACTGCCACGAGCGCGATGGCCGCGGCGAATACCAGCGGCCCATCACCTACGAAAAGCACTGCGTGGAGTGCCACTCCCTCCAGTTCGATCCGGCCACCACCGGCGACGAGACCAGACCCGGCATCCTCCTCCCGCATGGCGACCCCTACTACGTGCGCGCTTTCCTCCGCAGCCTCAACATCCAGTATGAGGAATACGCCCGCAGCCAGGGCATCACCGGCCGCGCGGAGCTCAACGACTACGTCAGGAGCAAGCGCGTGAATCTGGAAAAACTCTACGAAACCGGCGAGAACCTCGAGCGCTCGGTCTTCTTCGCGGACATCGAAGGCGAGATCCCCGGGGGGCGCCGCGCACCCTTCGCCGGCTGCGCGACCTGCCACCAGGTTTCCGAGCCGGCAAGCGACAACGCCACCCCCGCGATCAAGAACGTCTCCACTCCGGACCGCTGGATGACGATAGGAAAATTCAACCACTCCGTCCATCAGAAGGGCCTCGCCTGCCTCGATTGCCACAAGGTCATGGACAGCGAGAACACCAGCGATCTCAACCTCCCCTCGATCCAATCATGCGTCGGGTGCCACAGCCCCCAGGGCGGCATCGACCATCGCTGCACGACCTGCCACAGCTTCCACAACACCCTCCCTGATTCCTTTTTGAAAAAAACTCCGGAAGGGTCTTCCGTTGGGGACAGGGAAAAGCCCCGGAAATGACGCTCACCAAAGACGATGTATCCGCGAAAGCCCTGCCTGATCCGGACTTGGTTTTCGGGATGCTATCTCGCCACCCGCAGGATCAAGGCAGCCCTCAGCGTTCTTGCATTTTCGCGCCACCGCCGTATGAAGCGGCTTGTGAAACTTATCCGCACACCGCTTATCCCATTGTTCGCCGTCTGCTGCCTTCCTCTCCAGGCCGCGATATCACTCGATGCCAAGGACGACAAATCCATCTTCCGCGATTCCGATAGGGCTCTCATGGATTCCGCTCCGGTCAAGCCCGGATCGCCTGCGGAAACCGCCCGGCGCAGCTTCGAGGCCGGAGCACATGAAGAGGCCGTCAAACTCGCCCTTCCACTTGCGGAACAGGGCGATGCGGATGCGATCTACCTCTTGGGCTTCGCCCACGAAACCGGCCAGGGTGCCGAACTCTCCGCGGGGAAAGCGGAGGAATACTACCGCAGGGGTGTCGCGAAGGGCCACGCGGACTCCGCCTTCCGCCTCGCCTTCATGCTCATGTCCACAAAGGACGAAACCAGTGTCCTTGAGGCGCAGGCGATTCTTGAGAAACAGGCGCTCGCCGATCCCGCCATCGCCGGCCGGATCCTCGGGGAGGCGTTTCTCCTGGGCCGTTTCACCGGCAAGCCCGATCCCGAAAAGGCCGTGAAGTCGTGGAAGAGCGCGGCCGATGCCGGTGACGTCCCTTCCATGCTTTTCGTCGCCCGGTTTTACGATGGCCAGATGGGCTTCACTGATAGGAAAGATCCCGCCCTCTCGCTCCTCTACTTCGGGAAAGCCGCGGACGCCGGCAACACCGGGGCCATGGTCGCCCTGGGCTCCCGCATGCTCTTCGGGGACGAAGCCGGCCGGGATGAGAAACGCGGCCTCGCTTTTCTGGAAAAAGCCATCGCCGGGAAAGACGCCTCCGCATACCTCGCGCTCGGCACCTGGCAGGAAACCGTGAAGAAGGATCCGAAAGCCGCCCTCGCGGAATTCGAGCGCGGCAAGGACGCCGGCCAGCCCGGGAGCATGATCCGCGCCGCGGAGTATTACATCGGGGGCAAAGGCACCGCAAAGGATGTGCCGCATGGTATCGGCATTCTTGAGAAAGCGGCGGAAGGGGGGAACGCCCAGGCCCACCTCATGCTCGCCGCCCATATCCTACAGTCGGAGAAACCGGACACCCTTTCCGGATATACGCACCTGCTCGCCGCATCCAACGGCGGGCTGGCCGCAGCCCAGAACGAACTCGGCTTGTTCTACCTTTCCGGAGCACTCGGTGTCGCGGATGCCTCGTCAGCGGCCTCATGGTTCAGCCGCGCGGCCCAGGCCAATTTTGCCGCCGCACAGAACAACCTCGCCGCCCTTCACGAGCGCGGCACCGGTGTCGAGCAGAGCTATGAGAAAGCAGCGCAGCTTTACGCCCTCGCCGCACAGCAAGGCCACGCCTCAGCCACCCTCGCCCTCGCCCGTTTCCACGCCGCCGGCGCCGCGACCGCAGTCAACCGCCCCCGCGCTTGGGCGCTTGGCAAAATCGCCGGAGACCGCGGCGAGGCCAATGCCGCCGAATTCCTCAAGACCCTCGAAAAGGAATTCACCAAAGAACAGCTCGCCGAGGCCAAAAAGGAACTCGGTCGCATGACCTCCGACAAGCCCAGCGACAAACCCGCCAAATAGAAACGATTGGCCACAAAAGGCACAAAAGGCACAGGGGTGAATCGTCTTTTCCGGACTTCCTTGGTCAATGTCGCCCTGATCTTGGGCATCTGCATGTCTCAGGTCAGAAAAACAGCAGGGAATTTGTGAATTTTGTGCCTTTTTGTGGCCAGTTTTCCCATTCCGGTTCCTTAGCTTGATTGCCCAGCCTAAAACCATTCAAAATTTGGCTTGCGCAAATTCCGTTTGGGGGTAGTCACAGGATCATCACCAAGAACCCAAAGTCTCATCGGACGGGAAACCCCAGCCCCGTTTTCCGAGAATAGCAGCGATACCCCGTGACATTCCATCGCTTTCCCATTCAATACCCACCAACTCAGAAAAAAATCATGAAACCAAAATTTAGAGCCTTGTCCTTCAGCTTCCAGCCGGTGATCACCGTTTGCTGTTCACTCCTCGCCGCGCAATTCGCCCAAGCGGACACCATCGACTGGAACGCCGCCGGCACGGTCTGGGGCGACGGCACCAACTGGGGCGACGGAACCGGTTCCGCGCCGCAGGATGATCTGATCACCGACATCGCCAATTTCAACCTGGCCACCTATGCCTTCCAACCGAACGTCAGCGCCGCAGCGCGCGGCGTCAACGGCATCAGCGTCGGTTCCACCAGCGGGGCGACGGTCACCATCACCTCCGGCACGACTGGCACCGGCCTCTCCATCGGCGGCTCCGGCATCGACATGTCCGCTGCGGCGGCAAACCTCACCCTGGGTGCAGCGACCAGCCACAAGTTCACGATCGGCGCGAACCAGACTTGGTCCGTCGCCAGCGGCAGATCGCTCACCGTTACAGGTGGTTTGGATCTTGCCAACAACCTTATCCTGAACGGCCCGGGCACCTTCGGAATCGGCACCGCCTCCACCGGTGCAGGACAAGTCACCCTCAACAGTGGGATGCTGCGTATGACGCTCGACACCGCCAAAATGGGCACGGGTAAGATGGTCATCAACGGGGGAACCCTTGCTGCGAACGCTAATGGCGGCAACTTTTCCCTGACCAACAGTTCGTATGATATCGGTGGTGATTTTACCGTTACCGGTGGCGGGAAAAACCATGAATTCGGCACTGGTGCGG
>Ga0105047_10000712_pt1 | contig 57433 bp, 53 predicted proteins | sample MAT04_FD_78384 | JGI IMG/M metagenome (GOLD analysis project Ga0105047, IMG submission 78384) | Freshwater microbial communities from Lake Fryxell liftoff mats and glacier meltwater in Antarctica - MAT-04 (megahit assembly) | ecosystem: Environmental > Aquatic > Freshwater > Ice > Liftoff... | reverse complement strand
CACTCTAACCCTGTATTAGCCCACTCTAACCCTGCGCTTAATTAATTATTGGGCTTCCTCCCCATCCAGCAGTTTTTCTGCGATGAAATCGTCCCATGTGCCGGCTGGCTCCCAAATTTTTAACAGGTCGGTGCGGGCGCATTCTTCCGTCCAGCCCAGGCGCAGGATTCGATATAGATAGAGGAAGGCCGAGACGCGCATATTTTTGGCGCAATGCACCAACACTACCTGCTCACGGCAGGTTTCCATGGCGGCAAAAAAGTCGGCCAGGTTCTGGGGGGTGGGGTTGCTCCATTCCACCGGAATGTGGATATATTGCATGCCCAACTCGGCTGCCCGGGCGGCTTCATCGGGCAGGGCGCTGGGAGAGCTGCTTATTGCCAGATTGATCACTACGGTAACTCCCACCGCGCGCAAGTCGCGCAAATCTTGCAGGGTGGGGTAGCCCGCGGTATGCAGCAATGGGGTTAGTTGGTAATAATTCTCCATACCGGCGATTCTAACCGAAAATTATCGGAAATTCCAAGGTTTTGGCGGTCAAAATGGGCGTTTACGGCGATTTTCGTGCCATTTTCCTCTGGTTTTTCAGCCTTCCGTTACTTGTACATTTGATCCTTTGTTGGTAGAATGCCTTGTTTAGATCATGTAATCTTGCTGTCGTGTTGGCAGCGACCATCAATCAAGGAGTGTGTTGTGAGTAAAAAATGGGTTTATCTTTTTACCGAAGTTGACCAGGCGGAAGCCTATGTTAACGGGAATTGGGATGAAGTGCGCGGCCTCTTAGGCGGCAAAGGCGCAAACCTGGCCGAAATGACCCGCATCGGCGTTCCCGTTCCGCCCGGTTTCACCGTAACAACCGAAGCATGCAATGCCTACAACGCCGGCGGCAATCAATTCCCCGCGGGGATGTGGGAAGAGATGCTCGTGGCTCTGAAGGACGTCGAAGCCCGTTCCGGCAAGAAATTCGGCGATCCCAGCAACCCGTTGCTGGTCTCCTGCCGTTCCGGCGCCAAGTTCTCCATGCCTGGCATGATGGACACTGTGCTGAATATTGGCCTCAATGACGAAACCGTCGCCGGCATGATCAATCTGACCAAAAACGAACGCTTTGTCAACGACTCCTACCGCCGCCTGATCCAGATGTTCGGTTCGGTGGTTTTGGGCATCGCCGATGAAGCCTTCGAAGACGTTTTGGAAGCCGTAAAACATGCCAAGGGCGCCAAGGTGGATACCGACCTCAAGGCCGCGGACCTGGTTGAACTGATCGCCAAGTTCAAGGTGGTGGTTAAGGAAAATAAGGGCTTCGATTTCCCCCAGGATCCCTTCCAGCAGATGCGCCTCGCCTCCGAAGCCGTGTTCGGCTCCTGGAATGGCAAGCGTGCCATCGATTACCGCCGCGCCACCGGCATTTCCGACTCGCTCGGCACCGCAGTAAACATTGTGACCATGGTCTTTGGCAATATGGGCGATGACTCCGGTACCGGTGTGGCTTTCACCCGTAACCCCGCCACCGGTGAAGCCAAGATGTACGGCGATTACCTGCTCAACGCCCAGGGCGAAGATGTAGTTGCCGGCATTCGCAACACCGAGCCCATTGAAAATATGGTCAACGTGCTGCCCGAGGCTTATCACCAGTTCATGGACATCACTCGTAAGCTCGAACTGCATTACAAAGACATGCAGGACGTCGAGTTCACCATCGAGCGTGGCCGCCTGTGGATGCTGCAGACTCGCAATGGCAAGCGCACCGCCCGCGCTGAGATCAAAGTCGCGGTGGATATGGCCAATGAAGGCCTGATCAGCAAAGTGCAGGCCGTTAGCCGCGTTACCCCGGCCCAGGTGGATGCCATGCTCCACCCGCAGTTCGACGATAAGACCATCAAGGCTGCCCGCAAGGAACGTTTCTTCGCCAAGGGCGTCAATGCTTCCCCCGGCGCCGCGGTGGGGCAGATTTATTTTGACGCCGACCTGGCCGAAAAGATGGCCAAGGAACACAAACAGCAGGTCATCATGGTGCGTCCTTTCACCAAACCGGACGACGTGCACGGGATGATCGCGGCCCAGGGTATCCTGACCGCCGAAGGCGGCGCCACCTCGCATGCCGCCGTGGTTGCCCGCCAGTTTGGCGTGCCCTGCATCGTGGGCGCCAACATGGTCAAGATTGATCTTGACAAGCGCGTGATGATCGCCAATGGTGTGGTGGTTAAGGAAGGCGAATTTATTTCGCTCGACGGCGGCACCGGTGAAGCCTTCATCGGCAAGCTGGAACTGACCGTTCCTTCGATCGAACAACAAACCGATCTGCTCACCCTGTTGAACTGGGCCGATGAAATTGCGCGCCTGCAGGTGTGGGCGAATGCCGACTATCCCAAGGATGCCCGCCGCGCTCGCTCTTACGGCGCCAAGGGGATTGGCTTGTGCCGCACCGAGCACATGTTCTTCGAAGTCGAGCGCCTGCCGATCGTCCAGAAAATGATTCTGGCCGAGAGCCATGCCGACCGCGAAGCCGCCAACAACGAACTGCTGCCTTACCAGCGCGCCGACTTTGACGGCCTGTTCGAGGCGATGGACGGCCTGCCCGTGATCATCCGCCTGATCGACCCCCCGCTGCATGAGTTCATGCCCGACGAAGAAAAACTCTTCGAAGAAGTGATCACCATGCGCGCCAAGGGCGAGACCGAAGGCCTGGCTGCCAAGGAAAAACTGCTGGTCGCCATCCGCGGCATGCACGAAAGCAACCCCATGATGGGTCTGCGCGGTGTGCGCCTGAGCATCTACATGCCCGAAATCGTCGAAATGCAGGTACGCGCCATCTTTGAAGCGGCCGCTGACTGCACCCTGCGCGGCATCAAGGTTCATCCCGAAGTCATGATCCCCCTGACCGGCACGGTCAAAGAACTTGAGTGGATCCAGCCGCGTCTGGTGCGCATCGCCACGGCGGTGATGGCCGAAAAGAAGGTCAACTTCACTTACAAGTTCGGCACCATGATCGAAATCCCGCGCGCCGCGGTCACCGCCGGCGAGATCGCCTCACTGGCCGAGTTCTTCTCATTCGGCACCAACGACCTCACCCAGATGACCTTTGGTTACAGCCGCGATGATGCCGAGCGCAACTTCCTGGTCAAGTATGTCGAAGAAGGCATTCTCGAGAAGAATCCCTTCCAGACCCTCGATTGGGGGGGTGTGGGCAAGCTGATGCAGATGGCTGTCACCGACGGCCGCAAGACCCGCCCGAGCCTGGAAGTGGGTATCTGCGGTGAACACGGTGGCGATCCCAAGTCCATCGAGTTCTGCCACCTGATCGGCAACAACTATGTGAGCTGCTCGCCCTTCCGCGTGCCGGTGGCCCGCCTGGCCGCGGCACATGCCGCGATCAAGCATTCTTCCACCGGTCTAACCCAGGACCTCTAGTCTGTCTTCAGCCTGGCATGCTCCGTTTCGGCGGGGCATGCCAGGAAAGTTTGAAAAGCAAAAAGACCCTCCACCTATCGGAGAGGTCTTTTTGCTTTTTTTATGGGCAGTGGAATTGATTCCTTGCATCTTTGTCAGGGGTCAAAAATGCAGATGCAGAGTAGAATTAAGCGGTGCAATGAAGGCGGGCATGATTCTTTACCGCAAACATCCCGGCACCTGAAACAGTCTGCAGATTGTTTCAGCAGATTTGGAAGGCGCAGTTTGATGCAGGAGTATGGCATGGCAAATCGCTCGAGTGCGGCATTCAGTACGGGAGATAGTTGGATCGGCAGCGGCAGTACGGCCTTGCTGCGCGGCATGGGGGTGTTGGGGGTGGGCGCCGTGGGCCTGGCGGGCATTGGGTTATCGTCCATGGGGACGTTGTTATTTTCGCAAGTGGTGGGGCTGTGGTCGGGGGTAAACCTGGCTGCCGCGGTGGCGGTGGGGCTGGTGGTATGTCTGGTGTTGGCTTACACCTATACCTGCATTGCCGCGGCGGTGCCGCGAGCCGGGGCCGATTACATTCTGGCCAGCCGGGTGCTCAACGCCCCACTGGCCTTTGTGGCCAGTTGGGTCTTTGTGCTGTTCTGCGGGCTGCTGGTTGGCAACCTGCTGGGTCTGTTTGTCAAAGAGATTGTGCCGCTCTTTTCTCAGATAGCCGTGTTAATCTTTGGCTCCACGGGTTCGCTGGACCTGATCAAAATTGCCAACCAGCCCCAGGTGATCATTTCTGCGGGTACGCTACTCACCGTGGTGGCGTTTGTCGGGTTGTTTGTGCCGCAGCGTTTGTTTCAACGCTTGATGCTGGTGGGTGGGGGATTGGGGGTATTGGCCTGGGGGGCGATTCTGGTCTCCTTTTTTTTCAGCCAGCCGGGCGCTTTTGCATCCGCCTGGAATCAGGCCCACAGTGTTGAAAGTTATTACGCCACAGTAATTCCCGCCGCCCAGGCGTTGGGTTTTCAAAACGCGATCGTACCGAATTTTTCACTGGCTGGCCTTTCTATGGGACTGGTAGTTTTCTTTGGTTTTATCAGCGCGACGTATTTGGGTGGCGATGTGCGTAAGCCTGAAAGTGCCATTTTGGGTGGCAGCGCGTTGGCGCTGCTGGTGGCTGCGCTGGTGTTTATCGCGGCGGCTGTGCTGGCGGTGCGGGTTATTCCGGCCGATTGGCTGGCGGCGCAATCCTTTTTAAGCCTGAATCTGGCTTATGCGGGCGCAGCCACCCCGTATATCACCTATTATGCCGGATTGCTAACCCCCAACCTGCCGCTGCTGCTGCTGATCTACTGGGGTTGGGTGTTTTCGTTTATCACGCTCATCCAGGCCTTCATGGTCTTTATTGGGCGGATTTTGCTAGCCTGGGCCGACGACGGTTTGCTGCCGGAGGGCATGACCTATGTTCATCCGCATTATCGCAGCCCGTTGGTAACGCTGCTGGTGGCGGCAGTGCTGGTGCAGTTGGGCCTGGTGATCTTTTTCGCCGGCAGCGCGGGCAATCTGGTAGCGCGTTTAACCTTTTTTGGTGCGGTCACGCTGCTGGTGCCGGTCACCGCGGTGACCTTCTTTCCGTTCTTAAAGAAGACATGGTTTCAGGCCAGCCCCGCATTCGTGCAGCGCAAGATTGGCCCACTACCGGTAATCACGCTCACCGGTTCCCTGGTGATGGCTTACCTGGTGTTTTTGCTGATCGGGCCGCTGCTGTCTGTGGGCGGATTGCAAGGGATCTCGCTGGTCGACTTGCTGGTTTTTGGTGGAATGGTTTTAAGCGGTGGCATTTGGTATGTGAGCAGGATCTTTCACCTGCGTGCTCACGGGGTGCGCCTGGAAGAGTTAATGCGCAGCCTGCCGCGCAGTTCTTAACGGTTTGACGACAGGCACCTTTTGAGGGGAGTTGGTATAATGATTCCTGAAAAGGAGCTTTGTGGGTATGGGTGATCCAAAAACGCTGCGCTCAGCGGGATTCTTTTTTGGTATGTGGCTATCCTGGTTGTATGCGTTTGTTGCCGACCAGGTGAACCGGGTCAACCTGCCGGGAATCCCCCTGCCTGAGCCGCATGGGGAGGCGTGGAGTTATTACCTGGGAGCAGTGGTCGCCGGGGCATTGATTGGCCTGGCCTGCACCTGGCCCGATAACAGTTGGGCCGGCGGGGCGCTGGGCGGCTTGAGTGGAGCCTGCCTGGTTTTCCTGGCGCCCTGGCAGCAGGCTTTTAGCTCGACGACCCGCGTTTTTGGAACCATTTTACTGATGCTCACCACCTTCATTCCCATGGTGCTCATCCTGGCGCCGGTTGCACTGCTCATACGTTTTTCGGTAAACAACCTGCCCACGGGCATCGAGGGCATCCTGGCGCCGCGCCGGTTGGGTTTGCCGGTGCTGACCACGCTGCTGGCACTGCTTTTGGGGTTCATGGGGTTGTATTCGGGCGAGGTGAAAGCTGCCTTTTACCAGACCCAGGCGCTGGTGGAACAGGGCCTGGCGGTCTCCAATGCGGGCAGCCTGCCGGAACCGTTGCAACCGGTGCAGGGTTTCATTCCGAATGCTACGGGGCGCTACACGCTGGAGTGGAGTGACGATAGCGCGCGATTTATGGGGCCGCGCCCGGTGACCAGCCGCTCTGCCAGCGATTTTTTAATTATTGTGCGTTTTCAAAATGGATTTAGCCTGGCGTGTGTTTTTGTGCCCGGAGTCAAGTTGTCACCTTGTGCAAACTACCAATAAGTATTACCAATCTGATATAATTTTTCGATAAATTGTATGTTAAGGGACACCATTCATTATGGAAAAGTCAGAGTATCTAAGTTTATATCATCAAATGGTGGTTATTCGCCGCTTGGAAGAGAAAGCCGCCGAGCTTTATCAGCAGGGCAAGATTGGTGGGTTTCTGCACCTTTATATCGGGCAAGAAGCAGTGAGCACCGGCCTGATATCGGCGCGCCAGCCGGTTGACCGGGTGATCACGGCGTATCGCGACCACGGTGTGGCGATTAACTGCGGCCTGAGCGCGCGGGAAATTATTGCCGAACTGCTGGGCAAGGTCACGGGCTGTTCGCGCGGTAAGGGCGGTTCGATGCACCTGGCGGACGTCAACAAGAATTTTTGGGGCGGGCATGCCATTGTAGGCGCGCATCTGCCCATGGCCACCGGCCTGGCATTGGGTGATCATTACCAGGGCAATAAGGCTGTCACCATTTGCATGTTTGGCGATGGCGCCACCAATATTGGCTTCTTCCACGAGGCTTTGAATATGGCTAAGGTGTGGAACTTGCCGGTGTTGTGGGTGTGCGAAAACAACCATTATGGCATGGGAACCACCGTGGAACGGGCTTCAGCCGTTTCAGAAATTCGCCAGAAGGCTGAAGGCTACGGTATGAAGAGCGAGCGGGCCGATGGCATGAATGTGATGGAGGTACGCGCTGCCGCGCAGCGTATCATCGGAGAGATCCGTGAGGGCAGTGGCCCGCAGTTGTTGGAGATTATGACCTACCGTTTCCGCGGGCATTCGATGGGGGATCCGGAACGCTATCGCAAGCACGACGAAGTGGTGAAATGGGAAGAAGAGGACCCGATTGGGATCTACCGCAAATATTTGATTAAAAATAAAATCGCGACTGCTGCCGAGTTGGATAAACAGGATAAAGACGGGTTAGCTGAAGTAGTGGATGCGGTTGAATTTGCCGAAGCCAGCCCCGAACCGGGACCGGAAGAACTGTACCAGCATATTTATACGGAGGAGTAGGCGATGGCAAGGATGACGATGCGTGAAGCAATTTCCCAGGCGCTGTGGGAAGAAATGGAACGCGATCCCAAAGTGTTTATTATGGGTGAAGAAATTGGCGTTTGGGGCGGTACTTATGCCGTTACCAAGGGCTTTTACGATCATTTCGGCGGCGAGCGGGTGCGCGACACTCCCATTGCCGAAGCCGGGATTGTGGGCGCGGCGATTGGCGCGGCGCTGACCGGCTGCCGCCCGGTGGCTGAATTGATGACGATTAACTTCGCATTTGTGGCGATGGACCATATTGTCAACGAAGCTGCCAAACTGCATTATATGTTCGCGGGCAGCATGCGGCTTCCGCTGGTGATTCGCACCGTCAGCGGCGGCGGGCGTCAACTGGGCGCCACCCATTCGCAGACCCCCGACGCCATTTTTGCGCATTTCCCCGGTCTGAAGGTGGTGGCGCCCGGCACCCCCGCTGATGCCAAGGGGTTGTTGAAATCCGCCATCCGCAGTGACGATCCGGTGTTGTTTATTGAGCATGCCACCCTCTACCAGACCCGCGGTGAGGTGCCGGATGGGGAGTTATTAGTGCCAATCGGTAAATCGATCGTACAGCGGCCTGGCAAGGATGTGACCATCATCACCTATAGCAAAATGCTGGAAATTTCAATGAAGGCGGCCGAGGAGTTGGCCAAACAAGGCGTTGAAGCAGAAATTGTTGATTTGCGCACCCTGCGCCCGCTGGATATGGAGCCGGTGATCACCTCGTTTAAGAAGACCAATCGCGCGGTGATTGTAGAAGAAGGCTGGAAATCTTTTGGGGTGGGCTCAGAGGTTTCTGCGCGGATTTACGAACAGGCTTTTGATTATGTAGACGCCCCGATCAAGCGGGTGGCGCAGCAAGAAGTGCCCCTGCCTTATAACCGTACGTTGGAGCAGATGGCACTGCCGCAGGTGGCAGATGTGATCGCGGCGGTGAAGGAGGTGTTGTAATGGCAGAAACAGTCACCATGCCCAAGCTGGGCTTTGATATGGCCGAAGGTACGCTGGTGCGTTGGGTCAAAGCCGAAGGCGAAGCGATCAAAAAAGGCGATGTGCTGGCAGAAATCGAAACGGATAAGGCCACCGTTGAAGTTGAATCTCCATACACGGGTGTGGTGGCCCGGCACATGGTGGATGAGAAAACTGTCGTTCCGGTGGGTGCGGCGATCGCGATTGTGGCTGCCCCCGGCGAGAAGGTGGATGCCCCGGCCGCCGCCACGCCACAAGCCGCGGCCGCCGATGCGCCAAAAGCCGCGGCCGCGGCTGTGCCCGATGCACCCGCCAGTGACGAGGCTGCCCCAGCTGCTGCCGTGGGGCCGGTTGGCCCGTTAAAAGCCTCCCCGCTGGCCAAAAAGGTAGCACAAGACAGCGGAGTGGACCTGGCGAACATCCAGGGCAGCGGCCCGCTGGGACGCATCGTCCGGCGGGATGTGGAGTTAGCCTTGAGCGCCGCCGCCGCCGCGCCGGCAGCGGTTGCTGCCAAAGTAGCTGCGCCCACTGCGCCGCCGCCGGCGGCCCCCAAGACCGCCGCTTTGCCTCTGCCCGCGGTGGCTCTGGGCGAGATTCCCGCCGATGCACATATCGCGATCGACCGGCTGCGGGCCGCCATTGGGCGGCGTATGTCCGAATCGAAGCAGCAGGTGCCGCATTTTTACGTCACGCACGAGCTTGACATGGCGGCGGTGATGGATGTGCGCAAGCAGGCTAACGAAATGCTGCCCGACGAGCAAAAACTTTCTGTCAATGATTTCATCGTCAAGGCGATTGCCCTCACCTTGCGCCAGTTCCCCAATGTGAACGCTTCGTTCAGCGGTACTGAGATTGTGCGGCACGGGCATGTCAACGTGGGCGTAGCTGTGGCTGTAGAAGCCGGGCTGCTGACCGTGGTGTGCAAAGATACCGATCGCAAGCCGCTGCGCGTGATCTCGCAGGAGATTAAGGATATGGTGGCGCGCGCGCGCATTGGCAAGGTGCGCCCGGACGATATTGAAGGCTCGACTTTCTCGATCAGCAACCTGGGTATGTTTGACGTAGAGCACTTCGTGGCGATTATCAACCCGCCGGAAGCAGCCATTCTGGCGGTGGGTTCGGTTAAGCAGGTGCCGGTGGTAGTCAATGGCGAATTGAAGGTGGGCACCCGCATGAAAGCCACGCTTTCAGCCGACCACCGCGTCAGCGACGGCGCCGAAGCGGCGCAATTCCTGCAGCGGCTGGCGGCTTATTTGGAGAAACCAATCGGTTTATTGCTTTAGGCGGACCCGCGTTTGCGATAAACCCTATTTCCGTAATTGGAGCCATCCGATTACGGAAATTTTTTGGGAGGAGTATGACACTTGAAATCATTGAGATTTCCGCCGCGCACTCTGCTATCCATTGAGCCGGGTCCATCGTTATACTTTTGCCGGATGGACCCCACGAAGTGGTGTGATGCGGGTAGTACGTTTTGATGTAAAATGGTCTGGAGGAATGAATTATGAATCTGAAAGATCTTGAACAATGGACGGCGGATTACGGCGAGGGGTGGGCGCTGTCGCACGTACAGCGCATTCTGAAGTTGGTGGGGCGCATCGACGGTGGTATCCAATACGATCACGAGGCGTTGGCGTACGCGGTCTATTTGCATGATTGGGGGGCATTTGCGCACTTCCGGCGCGCCGGGGTAGACCACGGGCTGCGTTCGCGCCAGGTGGCGGAGCAGGAAATTTTGCCGCACACCGCGCTGACACCTGCCCAAAAGACCATCGTGCTGGATGCGGTTGAATATCATGATTACCGCTGTGTGCTGCCGGTCTGGTCGCAGGAAGCTGTGCTGCTGCGCGAGGCCGATTTTCTCGACTTTTTAGGCACGATCGGCATCGTGCGCGAATTTTCCTGGAGCGCCAACCAGCTGCGCAGCGCATACGAGCGTCTTTTAACGCGCCGCGCGGCACTGCGCGAGCGCTTCAGCATTCCGGCAGCGCAGCAAATTGCCGCACAGCGCCTGGAGCGTATGGAAAAAGTAATGGAATGGTTGAACGAAGAGAGCATGGGCAGTCTATAGCAGCCGCATGCGCAGCCTGAACGAGGAAGCCGATATCGAGTGTCCGCATTGCGGGGCCATGGCGCCTGCCGAGCTGACCCGCTGCCCGCGGTGCGGGCTATCTTTTTATCCTGAGGATGAGTGGGGGGTGGCCGGCAGCCAGCGGCAGCCCGGCGCACGCGCAAGTTTTTTGCAGCGGTTCATTTCCCTGTTGGTGATATGCGCTTTAGTCGGGGGCGGGTTCAGCCTGGTGATCGGGGAGAGCTGGGTCTGGCTGGCTTTGGCCGGGGTTCTGGCGCTGGTAGTTTTTGGACTGTGGAACTGGCTGAAAGACCGCCTGAGTTAAAAATTCAATCCATGCCAATCTTCAGCCCCTTGTAGACTCACGGGGCTTTTTCATATATCAGGCGGTAGAGGTTGGTGAATTCATAAATTTGCTGCAAGTAATCGCGCGTTTCCTGAATGCGCACCACCTCCAGGAACAGATCCGGGTCTTTGTTGGCCAGGGCATCCCAGGCCAGGGCGTTGCCAGGACCGCCGTTATAGGCAGCCAGGGCGGCCAACATCTCACCGCCAAAGGCGTCGCGCTGGCGGGCCAGGTAGCGCGTGCCCAGGCGCACGCTGACCTGCGGGCGGTAGAGATCTTCGGCAGTAAAGCTGGGCGGCCAGCCGATCTGGCGCACGATCTCCGCACCGGTGGCCGGCATAATTTGCATCAGCCCACGCGCGCCGGCGCCGGAACTGGCAAAGCCCTCAAACAGACTTTCCTGGCGCATCACACTGAACACAAACAACGGGGCCAGGTTTTCGGTTTGGGCATAAGGCAGCACCAGCTCTTTGTAATAGGTGCCAAAGCGAATATGGTTGAAGTAAGCCGGCGCGCTGAGCGTGGTGGTATTATCCATGCCGGTCAGGTCCAATACCTGGCGTGCCGCCAGGATGGCCGAGCGGTTTAGCCCCATTTGGAGTAGAGGTTGGAGCAGGCGGTAGGTTTTAACGGCATCGGTTTGCAGTTCCGTGCGCAGCGATTCCATTTCGAGGTGAGCTTTGTAGTACTGGCCAATCTCCCAAAAAGCCGTACCGCGCTGGAAGCGGGGGTCACCAGGCAGGTCGCCTGAGCCGCTCAAGTCGGCAGCCGGGTCCAACTTGAAGCTCAGGCGCATCCAGCCGTCCGCCAGGCGGCGTTCGGTTTCCCAATCGACTGTGATCGAAAAATTGATTTTCTCCGATAAAGGCGCCAGCCCCTGCAGTACCTCGCGGGCGCGCACACTGTAATAGCCGGTGGGGTCGCGCGTGGTGCATTGTTCCCATGCGGCGCGGGCCTGGTCGTCTTTGCCCTGAGCCTGGTAAGCCTTGCCAATCCAGAAATCGGCGTTGGACTGCTCTTCGGGGTTCGAGGCGAACACCAGTGCGCGCTGGAAAGTGGTGGTGGCCCGGTCATACTTGCCCAGGCGATAATTCGCAATTCCGGAGAGAAAGAGTGAGCGCCAGCCCCAATCGGACGAGGGATACTCGGCCATCACGCGTTCCCAAATGAGAGCGGCATCTGCCAGTTTGTTGTCGCGTTCCAGAATCCGGGCGGCTTCAAACAGGTAAGTGGGGGCCTGTTTTGCATCTGGCGCGCGTTTGACAAATTCCAGCAGGGTGTCGGCGGCGGCGCGGTACTGGCCAAATTCCACCCATTGCGCGTAGGATTTTTCATCCCAGGCGGCGGCCCACCAGGCATCGCCGGGGAACTTTTCAATGATCAGGTCCCACTCCGCGATGGCATCTTTGGGCTGGTTTAGCGCTTGCAGGCTGAGCGCTTTGTAATGGTGCGCTGTAGCATCGCGCTTGGGGGTCAGAGCGATAAAGCGGTTGAAGGCTTCAATGGCATAACCGAACTGCCCGGCGTAGTAATCCGTCAGGCCGCGCTGCAGCTCATCCACCCCGGCGCCGGCATTGACCAGTACTACCAAGCCGCTGTAGGTGTCGTAATAGCGAGGAAAGTTATTGACCGAATCCTGAAAGCGCGCAAAGGCCTGTTCGGGTAGGCCCATACTGATGTAGGCCTGCCCGGTGAGCAAATTGACCTGGGCTTTGATGGCTTCGCTTTTGGTCTTATCATAAATAACCAGATAGCGCCGTACAGCGTTTTTATAATCGCCCCAGGTGGTGTACATGCGCGCGGCTTTGACCTCCAGTGGGGTAGGATCGCCCAACTGCGGCGCCTGCGCTGCCAGGTCGTAGGCGGCCTGTGCCCCACGCGTATCACCCAATGAAGCCAGTAAATCGCCACGAAGTTCCTGCAGGTAGGCATCCAGCACACCGGGACGCAGTTCGATGTACTTGCCGTAGGAATCCACGGCTTTGGCCAGGTTGGTTTGGGCGCGGTAGGCATCTCCCAGAAAATAATACACCTGCGGCAGGATGGGGCTGGTGGGGTAGCGCTCGATGATGTTCATCAGGGTGGCCACCGCCACCGAAGGCTGCCCCAGGAATAGCTGGCTGCGGGCAATGCCCGCCATGCTCAGCGCGCGGGTGGGGTCGTCACTGGCCCCAGCCAGGGCCTTCTGATATTCCTGCAGCGCCAGGCTGTAATCCCCATTAAAAAGCGCCTGGTCGCCCAGGGCCACCCGCGCTGCGGGCTGTGGGGTTGGGGTAGCGCTGGGAGTGAGCGTGGCGGTTGGGCTGGGCGTGATGGTGGGGGTGGGGGTAAGGGTGGGCGTGGCGCTGGCAAACAGCGGCAGGGCGATGGAAGTGCCGCAGCCTTGCAGGATCAGTGCGAGCGCAAGAATAATCAGGCTGGCGATTTGTTTCACATAGGTCTTATAATGGAGGAATGGAATTGTGTCAATGTTTTGACAATTGCCGAATTGCATGTTAGACTCAGCGGGATCGAATCTGGCGCTCTCGATGGAGGGCGTTTTTTGGTGTAAATGCTCCATGCGAACTGTAGATTGGGATAAAAACCGGCCGGGAATTCACCTGATCGACCAGCGATTGTTGCCTGGCCGGGTGGAGTTGTTTACCTGCCGAGGCCTGGATGAGACGGTTTTTGCGATCCGAGAGATGGTGGTGCGCGGCGCTCCGGCGATTGGCGTGACGGCAGCCTTTGGCATGGCGCTGGCGGCCTGTGTTTCGCCGGCCACTACGCCAGAAGGTCTGCGTGCCGAACTGCGCACTGCGGCCCGCCAGCTCAATGCGGCCCGCCCGACCGCGGTTAACCTGGGCTGGGCGGTGCGCCAGATGCTGGTGATCTTGGAACAACCCGCGGAACAGGTAACCCAGGTGTGTGAGCGGTTAATCGCCGCGGCACAGAATCTGGCCGACGAGGATGTGGCGATTAATTACCGGATGGCGGCAGTTGGGGCTGGTTTGATCCACGACGGCGACACCATTCTGCACCATTGCAACACCGGCGCGCTGGCGGCGGTAGATTGGGGCACCGCGTTGGGGGTAATCCGTATGGCTCACGAGCAGGGCAAACGCGTGCATGTGCTGGTGGATGAAACTCGCCCACGCTTGCAGGGCGCTCGCCTGACGGCCTGGGAACTGCAGCAGTTGGGCATCCCCTATGATATTATCAGCGATAACGCTGCGGGTTTTTTCCTGCGCCGCCAAGAGGTGCAAAAGGTGTTTTTTGGCGCGGATCGGGTGGCTGCCAACGGTGATGTGGCCAACAAGATCGGCAGCTACATGCTGGCACTCGCGGCGCATGCCAATAATGTGCCGGTTTACTCCGTTTTTCCAACCTCCACGGTCGACCTGACGCTCGCGCACGGTGACCTGATCCCGATTGAAGAGCGCTCCGCGGACGAGGTGCTGGATATTCAAATCCGCGGTGAGCGCGCATCTCCGCTGGGGGCCACCGCACGCAACCCGGCCTTCGATGTGACACCCTACCCGCTGTTTACCGCACTGGTGACCGAAAAAGGGCTGATTCACCCTCCACTGCCCGAAAACCTACCCCGGATTGTGCAGGGGATTTAACGAGGAAAGAGCATGTCTGTGATTTGTACCGGTTCCATCGCCTATGATTATTTAATGTCGTTCCCTGGATATTTTCGGGATCATATTCTGCCCGAAAAGCTGGATTCGATTTCGCTGTCGTTCCTGGTGGATTCGCTGACGCGCCAGCGCGGCGGTACGGCGCCCAACATTGCCTATACCATGGCGCTGCTGGGTGCCTCACCCTTGATTGTGGGCACGGTGGGCGAAGATTTTGGCGATTACCGCCACTGGCTGGAAGAGCACGGGTTGGATACACGCTTTATCCGGGTGATTAACGGCAAATACACGGCTTCCTTCTTTGCCAACACCGACCTGGCCAATTGTCAGATTTGTAGTTTTTACACCGGCGCCATGGCGCATGCCACCGAAATTTCGCTAAAAGAACTGGCCCCCGAACACCCCGAACTGGTGGTAATTTCGCCCAACGATCCGGCGGCGATGGACCAACTGGTGCGCGAGTGCAATGAACTGGGCATTCGCTACCTGTACGACCCTGGGCAGCAGGTGGCGCGGGTAAGTGGCGCCGAGCTGCGCCGCGGGGTGGAATGTGCCTACAGCCTGTTCTGCAATGAATATGAGTTCGAACTGCTTCAGAAGCATACCGGTCTCAATCGTGCCGAGATTCTGGCCGCGGTGAAGCTGGTGGTGGTAACATTGGGCAAAGACGGCGCGGATATTTATTTTGAAGGGGCCTGTACGCATACCCCGGTGGTTCCACCGCAGCAGATTGCCGACCCGACCGGGGTGGGAGATGCCTTCCGCGGCGGATTTTTATGCGCCTGGGGGTTGGGGTTGGATTGGGCCACCTGCGGGCAGGTCGGGGCGCTGGCGGCGACCTACTGCCTGGAGCAGCGCGGCACACAGAACCACAGCTATAGCGCGGTCGAGTTTGTGGCACGCTACCGGCAGCATTTTGAGGACCAGGGCCGGCTGGATGTGTTCATTAAGTAATTTGTCGCTGGCTGTTGCCTGTGAACCCAGAGAATTTACCGTGGGCGGCTGCGCCGGCGACGGCTGAGCAATTCATTGATTGGACGATATGGAGGATTAGAATGGCAAATTTTGATATTAAAGATGGCAGTTTAGCAGAAGGCGGCCGGCGCAAGATCGATTGGGCCGAACGCGAAATGCCGGTGCTGCGCCAGATCCATGCGCGCTTTGCGAAAGAGCGCCCGCTGGCTGGCATTCGTATTTCGGCGTGTTTGCATGTCACCAGTGAAACCGCAAACCTGATGCGCACGTTGCAGGCAGGCGGCGCGGATGTGGTGCTGACCGCTTCGAACCCGCTTTCCACCCAGGACGATGTGGCGGCTTCATTGGTCTCACACGATGAAATTTCCGTGTTTGCGATTAAGGGTGAAGATAACGTCACCTATTACAAGCACATCATGGCGGCCCTCGATCATAAACCACACATGACCATGGATGATGGCGCCGATCTGGTGGGCACGCTGCATAAGGAACGCCGCGAACTGCTGCCCGGTATTATTGGCGGCACCGAAGAAACCACCACGGGCGTTATTCGCCTGCGCGCCATGGCTGCGGATAAAGCCCTGACCTTCCCGATTGTGGCGGTCAACGATGCCATGACCAAGCATTTCTTTGATAATCGTTATGGCACCGGGCAGTCGACCATTGACGGCATTATCCGCGCTACCAACATTCTGTTGGCCGGCAAGAACTTCGTAGTCGCCGGTTTCGGCTGGTGCGGGCGCGGGCTAGCCTCGCGGGCACGCGGCCTGGGTGCCAGTGTAATTGTGACCGAAGTGGACCCCCTGAAGGCTCTCGAGGCCGTAATGGAAGGCTACCGGGTGATGCCGATGATCGAAGCTGCCAAGATTGGCGACATTTTCTGCACGGTGACCGGCGACCTGAACGTGATTGACCGGCATCATTTTGCGGTGATGAAAGATGGCGCGATCGTTTCCAATTCCGGTCACTTCAATGTTGAAATCAATATCCCCGCCCTGGCGGAGATGTCTGCCGAAAAGACCCTGGTGCGCCCGTTTGTGGAAGAATACCGGATCAAAGACGGCCGCCGCATCTTCTTGTTGGGCGAAGGTCGCCTGATTAACCTGGCCGCGGCCGAAGGCCACCCCGCCAGTGTGATGGATATGTCTTTTGCGAACCAGGCCCTGAGCGCCGAGTTCATGGTCAAGAACGCTGCCCGGTTGGAAAAGCGGGTTTACAGCGTGCCCGAAGATATCGACAAAGAAATTGCGCGCCTCAAACTGCTCGCGATGGGCGTCCAGGTCGATACCCTCTCTACTGAACAGGTGAACTACCTCAACTCTTGGGAAGAGGGCACCTAATCCTTTCCATTAAGGAAAGCCAATCTTCATGAACCGTTTCTTAAGATTGATGGCATTCGTGGCGGTTCTGGTGCTGCTTTCGGCCTGTGCAAACGGGCCGGAAGCAACACCCACACCGACCCTGGCACCCTCCGCTACGGAGACGCCCCGGCCCAGCGAAACCCCCGTACCGACCAACACTCCAACGCCGACCGCCTCGGCAACCGCGACCGCGACTCCCAGCGAAACGCCGACCTCGCTCCCCAGCGAGACTCCACGGCCCAGTTTTGCCGGGTTCAGCGTGGAATATGCGCAGCTATCCAGCTTTGGAATGCTGTTGGGATTTAAGGTTCCCGGGATTATGGATAACTTCCGGCTGATGGTGAATAAGGCCGAATATAAATGCGAATTGAACACTAAATCGCCCGACCGTCTGGTTTGTTCGGGCCAGCAGTTTCGCCAGGGTGAAACGGTAAAGCTTACCTTTTTACCGCTGACCGGTGATAGCGCCGTGTTTGAGACGAGCTATAAAGTGGCGTTATTGAAGACGGCTACACCGGACCCGCGCACCATGCTGGCGGCGGGAGGTTCTTGCCCGGCGAGCAACACGAATAAAGTGACCTGTGAAACCGAATATCGCAAAGACGGCAAGGGCGGTCTTTGCATTGTCACCACCTGTTTTGATTCGAATGGCAAATGTGGCTCGATTGATACCTGCCCGGCGGGCTCGGAACATAATGGAATTTTCCCCATGACCGGCACGCCACCGCTGCCCTAAAAATGGCTGCATGGATTAATATTGGAAATAGTTATTAGTTTTTTGAGAAGGAAACTTTATGAAACACCTAAAACGTTTGTGGATTGTTTTAGCTGTGCTCCTGGTGTTTCTTGCGGCGTGCACCTCTGCGCCGACGCCGACGCCCTCAGTGACGCCGACCCAGGTCCCCCCAGCCACTGAGACGCCGCGACCCAGTTTACCTCCGGCGCCTACCAGCACATCGGTTGCCGCAGCCACCGCTACGCTCACGCTTACCCAAACGCTGCCACCTACCGCCACCTTTACCGCCACGGTGACTGCCACCCCCCGGCCCAGTTTCGCAGGGTTCCAGGTGGATTATACCCAGTTCACCAGCTACGGCATGTTGATGGGCTTTCATATTCCGGGGCTCAAGGAAAACTACCGTCTGCAAGTGGATGGGGTTGATTATCAATGCAACTTGAACGATAAGGCTCCGGACCGGTTGTATTGCAGTGGTCAGCAGGTTAAAGCCGGGCAGACCGTTAAACTTGCTTTTCTGCCGCTTAAGGGCGATAATGCCCCGGTCTTTGAGACCAGCTATCGGGTTGTGCCGTATGTGACGGTTACGATTGATCCGCGCACACTGGTAGCAGGGGGAACAAGCGCCTGCGAGGCGCGCGGCGTACACGTTACCTGTGAAACTGAATACCGCAATAACGAAGGCGGCTATTGTATCGTATCGACCTGCGTGGATCTATGCGGGTATTACTACTCGGTGGATACCTGTCCGGTGGATAGTATTACACACGGGTTTTACCCGATGACAGGCACTCCGCCGATGCCGCCGGTTCATTATCCATAACCGATCGCGCAACAACACCCAAGGGCTGGTCAGATGGTTTCGTCTGGCCGGCCCTTGGCATTCGGGTAGCACAATCAGGCACGCTTTACTTAACGATGATTTCGATATAAAAGGTATCGCCGAAGGGCTCGTTTTTAGGATTGTAGGCTCGCCATGCGCTCTGGTAGCTGCCGGGCTTGCTGGGAGCAGTCATCAACATGCGCACCACGCCACGGGTGCCGCTGCGGGCCGGGTAGAGCGCCTGCTGCGGCGCAGCGCCCAGGTCTGGCCCGTTTACCAGGTGCAGTTGGTAGCGTTCGTCCCAGTTGCATGTGCCAGAATTTTCCACCTCCCAGCGTTTATCCAGGGTGGCATCGGGTGCCACCACCGTTTTGTCGTTGATCGTCAGGTCGCCGATAAAAGTCAGGCGGTCGGTGCAGGCCAGTTCTGGGGTAGGGCGCACGCTGGGTGGGGGCGGCACGGTGGGGGTGTTGGGCGGCGGCAGGGTGGCGGGCCGGAACGGCGGCACTTCGGCCGAACCGGGCGCCGGCAACTGCGGGTGCAGGCCACAGGCGCTGAGCAATACTAATCCAAGCAGGCTGATCCAAAGAAGACATTTCACAGCTAAAATTTTAGCATAAAAAGCAAGCGATACGCCCCTCGATGGTTGAGGTTAAAAAAAGCATCGAGTGATTAGGCTCGATGCTTTTTTGTGTTGAACAAAACTTCAGCGGTGAAAAGGCCATGTGCACGTTATCGGCCAGGAAAAATGGAGCTTTTCTCCGCGCTTAGCGTATAGGAGGTTAATCGGCTTCAGCTGCGTCGTTGTCGGAGCCGCCACCGGTCAGGTTGATTGGAATTTCGCCGCCCATGGCGCGCTGGCGCACAGCCATTTCGATCTCGTTGGCAAGATCGCCGTTCTGGCGCAGGAATTCTTTGGCATTCTCACGCCCCTGGCCCAGGCGAATGTCGCCATAGGAGAAGAAAGCGCCGCGCTTGGTGATGATCTCCAACATGGTGGCCAGGTCGATAATATCGCCGACTTTGGAGATACCTTCGGAATACATGATGTCAAACTCGGCGGTGCGGAATGGTGCCGCCACTTTGTTTTTGACCACACGCACGCGTACCCGGCTGCCGATCATCTCTGCGCCCATCTTGATGGTTTGAATGCGGCGCACATCCAGACGAATGGAGGCGTAGAATTTGAGCGCCAGGCCGCCTGGGGTGGTTTCGGGATTGCCAAACATCACGCCGATCTTCTGGCGCAACTGGTTGGTGAAGATTACCGCGGTCTTGGTCTGGTTGATTGCGCCGGATAGCTTGCGCAGCGCTTGCGACATCAGGCGGGCCTGCATGCCCATGCTGGCATCGCCCATATCGCCTTCAATTTCAGCGCGGGGTACCAGCGCGGCAACTGAGTCGACCACCACAATATCTACGGCGGCTGAGCGTACCAGCGTCTCAAGAATTTCGAGCGCCTCTTCGCCAGTATCCGGCTGCGATACCAACAGCGAGTCGATGTTGACGCCGATGCGAGCGGCATAGGCCGGGTCCAGGGCGTGTTCCATATCGATGTAAGCCGCCGTGCCGCCCAGGCGTTGCGCTTCGGCTACGGTATGCAGGCAGAGGGTGGTTTTACCGGAGGATTCTGGCCCGTATACTTCGGTGATGCGCGCGCGCGGCAGACCGCCCACGCCCAGAGCGATATCGAGGGACAGGGAACCGGTGGGGATTGATTCCACCGCGAGGTGCTTGGCTTCACCCATGCGCATGATGGCGCCATCGCCGTAGCGCTTGATGATGTCTCCCAGGGCTTTATCGAGAATTGCTTTACGAGCGTCATCGACATTGGCCCCGCGGTTTAGTTCGGGGGCGGGCGACTGAGTGGCGGACTTCTTTGCCATTGGTCAATACTCCTGTGTATGGTTACGAAAAAATGATGGTTTCTCTGTTTTTCCGGGCGTAACCCGTTAGTCATATTATAGTACAAATGTTCATAAATGCAAGTGGTTTTTGAATCGAATCAGCCAACCAGCGGAGCGTCATCTCCCAAAGTGCCCTCGACCGGGCCACCTTCTCTGCGCCAATATTCAAGGCCACCGATCATTTCCTTTACCTTGAAACCTAACCCGCTTAATCGGGCGGCGGCCTTGGTGGAGGCATTGCACCCGACGCCCCAGCAATATACTACCAGGACTTTATCCCTGGGTAGTTCAGCCGTCGATTCCAGGTTGATTTTTCGATAAGGAAGATTAATCGCGCTCGGAATATGGCAATCGCTGTAGACTTCTGCGCTGCGCGCGTCGATCAAAATAAAACCAGTTTGCCCGCGTTGCAGATCCAGCAGCACATCCGATGGATCAGTTTCAACGGACAGCCTGGTTAAAAGGTGGCGGTTGGCAGCGCCTGCATCAGCCGCGGGAACTTCTAAAACCAGAGAAAAATGGGAACCTTCTGCTTTGGTGGTCATGATCATTAACCTCGGTATAGATTATGATGGACTTGTGTGAAGTATAGGAAACAATTGGATGTGTGTAAAGAGCCATTCTGCGTTAATTTCATAAAGCACATGGGCCTTTAGATCAGCTTGCACGAACTTGGGCAGGAAATGGTAAAATCGCGTATCTATGGCGACGAATCTATTTCAATTTCAGCTCAATGCTACCGACGGTAATGCCCGCGCGGGTGTGTTTTCCACACCGCACGGTGATTTGCAGACGCCGGTGTTTGCCCCGGTGGGCACCCAGGCCACGGTTAAAGCGCTCACACCGCTCCAATTGGAGCAATTGGGGGCGACGCTGGTTTTATCCAATACGTATCATCTCTATTTGCGCCCCGGGGCAGACCTGGTGGCCGAGATGGGCGGGCTGCATCGCTTTATGCAGTGGCCGCACCCCATGCTGACCGATTCGGGCGGGTTTCAGGTTTTCTCACTGGCTGAGATGCGCAAGGTGGATGACGATGGGGTAACCTTTAAGAGCCATATCGATGGTTCGACTCACCGCTTTACCCCCGAAAAGGCTATTGCGATTGAGGAGAAATTGGGGGCCGATATTATCATGGCCTTCGATGAATGCGCCGAACCGCACGACCGGGTGTATGTGGAGCGGGCCATGCAGCGCACGCACGCCTGGGCTGAGCGTTGCCTACGCGCGCAAACCCGCCCTGATCAGGCTCTGTTTGGCATCGTGCAGGGCGGCATTTTCCCCGACCTGCGCGAGCACTCGGCCCGCGCCATTGCAGGGATGGGTTTTGCGGGACACGCTATCGGCGGGCTTTCGGTAGGCGAGGGTAAGCCTGAGATGTATGCCATGATCGAAGTGGTCAATGCCATTTTGCCGGCGGATAAACCACGCTACCTGATGGGCGTGGGCACGGTGGAAGATCTGCTTAACGGAATTGCGCGCGGGGTGGATATATTCGACTGTGTGCTGCCCACCCGCCTGGCGCGCCACCAAGCGGCCATGACTCGCACCGGGCGGCTGAACCTGTTGAACGCGGTGCATGCCCATGACCCGCGCCCCATTGATGAACACTGCGGCTGCTACACCTGCCGCACCTTCACACGGGCTTACCTGCGCCATTTGATTGTGGCCAAAGAAATGCTGGCGGCCACGCTGGTTTCGATCCACAATCTCTATACGCTGGTTGAATTGGCGAAAGAAGCCCGTCGGGCGATTTTTGAAGGGCGTTTTGAACGTTTTGCGGCGGAGATCCTGCAAAATATGGAATAAGCCTGGTTGGATTATCTGATAAGATCTAACCACAGAGTCACGGAGTCACAGAGAAGAAAAGATCTTCACACCGAACGTGCAATTTTTAAAAGGTGGCTCGAGGTTATTAAAGCGGTTTTAAAATTTTTCTTTGGTGTTGGAGGGTGCGATGAATTTGTTCCAGGCGCTCATTTTGGGGATTGTCCAGGGTTTGACCGAATTCTTGCCTATTTCAAGCTCGGCTCATCTGGTAATTGTGCCGTTTTTCTTGGGCTGGAAGTTCCCCGCGCTCGAGGTGCTGCCGTTTAACGTGCTGGTGCAATTGGGCACGCTGATGGCGGTCATTGTGTATTTCTGGTCTGATCTGTGGCAGATCGCGGTGGCTTTTGTGCAGGGTCTGTTGAAGGGCAAACCCTTTGCAGATGCGCAGGCCCGCCTGGGCTGGCTGCTGATTCTGGCCACCATTCCCGCTGGGGTATTTGGGCTGCTGATCAAGAAGTGGATCGACCAGGCTTTTCAAAGTGTGGCGATCACGGCGGGCTTTTTGCTGGTAACGGCTGCGCTGCTGCTGCTGGCCGAACGGCTGGGCAAGCGCACCCGCCCGCTGAGCCAGATCACCTGGGTGGATGCGTTGTGGATGGGAGTGGCGCAGGCGATTGCAGTTTTCCCGGGGATTTCACGTTCCGGCGCCACCATGGCCGGCGGCCTGGCGCGCAACTTGGAACGTGGCGCGGCGGCGCGTTTTTCGTTTTTGATGTCGATCCCGGTGATGCTGGCGGCTGGCGTGATGGAACTGAAGGATGTGTTCCAGATACCCGGCCTGACGGCGCTGCTCCCCGCGATTATGGTGGGGTTTCTGGCGGCGGCGGTGGTGGGGTATCTTTCTATTCGCTGGCTGCTGAATTTTATTATCACTCATTCGCTGCGTGTGTTCGCGGTATACTGCGCGGCGTTGGGGATGCTGGTGCTGATTATTTATGTGGTCTTTCCAAATTAAGCTGGTTGTGCTGGCTGCGCTTATTTTGAGCGCCTGCCAGCCGCAAATTGTCAGCCTGACCCCACCCCCTACCCCACAGACCTGGCAGGTGGAAACTACCCCCGCGCTGCGCTGGTTGGGACCGGTGTTTCAAGGCTGTACCGCCGGTTTAGCGGGCGCCAACCTGGTGATCAGCGAGCGCGGCACGGCGCAGTTGGGCGGGCCGCAGGCCGATTTTTCCTTCCAATGGGGCGACCGTGCGGGGGCAATGGGGTTCGCGGTGGTGATCGCCCGGGATGCGCTGGCGATTGTGGTCAACCCGGCCAACCCGGCCGCCTCGCTGACCCCAGATGATGTGCGGGCATTATTTAGCGGCAAGATTAGCAATTGGAACCTGTCGACCGGGGCGGGCTGCGCGAGCTGCGGCCTCGATTTTTCTGGCAGTGTGCTGGCCTATATTTATGCGCCCGGTGAAGATGTGCGCGCGGTTGCCGGTTGGATTCCCGGCGGCCCGGCAGCGGTACTGGCGCCTGGCCCGGCGGAGGTGCGCGCGGCTGTAGCCAAAGAACGCTACAGCGTGGGCTATTTGCCGGCGCGCTGGCTGGATGCTTCGGTCAAGGCCGTGCCGGTTGTGCCTGTTGAGCAGGCAATGCTGTCTCAAGCAGTGCTGGCCTTTGCCCCGCGCGAACCGCAGGGCGCGCAACGGGCCTGGCTGGCCTGTGTGCAGAATGCCTTAAAGTAACCGGTTGGTTCCCGCTCTGGAGGTTGGTATGTCTATTATTTTTATTTTACGCAAGCAGGAGATTCCCCTGGAGATTGATAAGCCGCTGATGGTGAAGGAAGCTCTGGCGCGCCTGGGCTATTCGATTGAGACCCACCTGGTGGTGCGCGACGGCGAACTGCTTAATGAAAACGAGCACCTGCGCAGTGGCGACCGGGTGAAACTGGTGCCCGTGATTTCGGGAGGGTAGCGCGATGCCGGCAATGTATTGCCACCGCTGCGGTGAGATGGCCGCCATTCGCATGCGACAGCACCGTCTGCAACTGTGCAAAGCGCATTACCTGGAATGGGTGATGCAGCAGACCGAACATGTGATTAAGAAGTTTCAAATGTTTACCCGCTACGAGAAGGTAATGATCGCCGTCTCGGGCGGCAAAGATTCGCTCTCGCTGTGGGATGTGCTCGGGCGCCTGGGCTATACCACCGAAGGTATGTACATCAACCTGGGCATTGAGAGCGCCGAGCATTATTCGGATGCCTCTGAAGGGTACGCCCGCCGGTTTGCCGAAGAGCGCGGCCTGATGCTGCACACCTTCAACGTGGCGGGGCAGTTTGGCAAACCCATGCAAGAATTTGCCCGGCAGAAGAAGTGGGGAAAAGAGCGCCCATGTGGCGTGTGCGGCATGATCAAACGCCATGTGATGAACCAGGCGGCCCAGGAACAGGGCTGCGCAGTGCTGGCCACTGCCCACAACCTGGATGACGAAGCGGCGCTGTTGATGCTTAATACGATGAGCTGGCATGTCGATATTTTGCGCCGCCAGTCGCCTGTGTTGGAGGCCGGAGCCGGACTGCCGCGCAAGGTGAAGCCCTTTTGCCGCTTTTACGAGCGCGAGACAGCCGCTTACGCGCTACTGTGCGGTATTGATTATGTGGAAGAAGAATGCCCGCACGCCGGCGGTTCGGCCCAGATCTATTACAAGGGCATTCTCAACCAGATCGAGAGCGAGCATACCGGCCACAAGATGAATTTTTACACCAATTTTTTGAGCGCGCGCGCGAAATTATTTGGCGCAAAAGTGGAGAAAGACCTCTCCACGGGGCAGGCCTGCCCGCAATGCGGCCAGCCCACCACCTCGAATGGCCTGTGTTCGTTCTGCCGCATGATCACCGCGCAAGATAACGGGTAGCAATGCAAAAACCCGGTCACCGGTTTAGGTTCTGCCAGATTTCCAGATGGACCACATAATATAGGCGCCGAAGGCGACCGAGAACACAAAGGCGATGCCAAAAATCACGCGGCCAATCGGTTCCCATTCGGGTGGGGTGTAGGCTTGCATAATCATGCCCAGTGCCACAATCGTGGCGCCGATGATAATCGAAAGCGCCAGTCGGTTGGCCATCTTCTGCATCTGGGCCACAATATCGCGTAGTCCGTCGTAGTTGACGTTGAACTCTAGCTGCCCGCGCTCGGCCTGTTTGAGCAGACGCGCGGCCTGGCGCGGCAAGTTGAGGCTCAGTTCCAGGCCGTCCAGCGCCGATTTGCCCAGGCGCGGGATCATCTTCTGGGGAGAGCGCTGCTCCTGCCAGTAGCGCATGACGTAGGGAGCGGCAAAATCGAGCATGCGGAACTCGGGGTAGAGCGTCATGCTGATACCTTCGTTGATCGCCGAAAGGCGCGCCAGCATGGCCAGTTCGCCGGGCATCTGCAGCCCGTGGCGGTAGGCAATATTGAAGATCTCGTTGAGCACCTGGGTGGCGCTCAAAAATTGCGCCGATCCACTGGCATAACTTTCAAAGATGTGTTCAAGATCCAACGCCAGAGCGCGCTGCCGAACGGGTTTGCGGGTTATGCCGGCGTCCATTAATTCGTCGACCAGCGTTTCGGCGTCTTTTGTGGCCATGGCAATGGTCATGGTGAGCAGCGAGTTGCGCATAGCCTGGGTCAGGCGGCCCACCATGCCGAAATCGATCACCGTCAGACTGCCGTCAGGCTGGACGAAAAAATTGCCGGGGTGCGGGTCGGCGTGGAAGAAGCCAAACTCAAACAGTTGGCGCAGTGTAAAACGCCCGGCATTTTCGGCTACCAGGCGCATGTTGATGCCGGCGGCTTTCATCGCTGCCACATCATTAATTTTGATGCCGTATACCCGCTCCATGGTGATCACCTGGTGGGTGGTCAGGTCCCAATGGATATAGGGGATGTGAATGGCGGGGTCATCCATGAAGTTTTTGTGGAAGATATTGGCATTTTGCGCTTCACGCACATAATCCAGCTCATTGCGCAGCCGGAAAGAAAATTCGCTCATAAACGCCGGCAAATCGTAAAGTTGCCCTATGCTGGAATGGGTGGCGATCCAATCGACCATGGCGGACAGAATTTCGAGGTCCTGATCGATGGTTTTGGCAACGCCCGGGCGGCGGATTTTAACTACTACGTGTTGGCCATTCTTCAGCCGCCCGGCGTAAACCTGGCCAATCGAGGCCGAGGCCAGCGGGATGGGTTCAAATTCTTCAAACAGTTCCGCGGTCGATTTTCCCAGGTCGTAAACGAGCACCGCCTCCATTTTTTCAAAGGCCAGGGGTGAGACTTCGTCTTGCAGCTTGCCCAGTTCTTCGATATATTCGGGCGGCAGCAGGTCGGGGCGGGTGGAGAGAGCCTGACCCAACTTGATGAAGGTGGCTCCCAGTTCGTTGAGCGCTTCGCGCAGGTGCGCGGCCTGCTTGCGGCGGTTGCCGTCAACGGGGTGGGCCGGCAGCGCCTGCGCTGCGGCAGCGCGGGGTCCCATTTGAGAAAGAATCCAACCCCAGCCGTGCCGCGTGAGCACAGACACAATCTGGCGGGTGCGCCCTACCAGGCCACGCCGCGGCAGCCAGGGAATTTGAAAGGCTTTATTCATTCACGACCGTAATATTTTTAGGCCGGATGGATTCTGCTTTGGGCAGCGACAGGGTCAAGACGCCATCTTTGAAATGCGCTTCGGCATGCTCGGCATCCACCGCGATCGGCAGGGCCACTGAGCGGCTGAAGCTGGCTGCGCGCCTTTCGCGGCGCAGATAGGTGGAACCCGGCTGCAGGTCATTGTGCTCGGGCAGCGCGCCTTTGATGGTGAGCACATTGCCGGTAACGGTGATGTTGACCTCATCTGCCCGAACCCCAGGCAGGTTGGCCTGAATCACCAGCGCCGGACCGGTGTCGATGACATCCAGGGCAATCACCACAGCCGCGACAGCCGCGGGCAACAGGTCGCGCGGCATCATCCAGCCGCTTTCCACCAACTGGCGCAAGGCGTCGCGGTAGCCGTTCAGTTCCACAAAGGGGTCAAAGTTGAAAATATCGTTGCTCATGGTTGGTTCCTTTTTTGACTTTACCACAGAGACTCAGAGGAAAAGCTCAATTTGTGTCGCCCCACCTCAGAGCGGGCAGCTTGTATCCGCAGCCAGAGATATTGCTTTTATGATTTTATTTTAGTCTAATTATGCGACAGGTAAAGGAGATTGCATTAAAAACTCGCATGGGTAGATTTTGAGATGTTATACTACCCGGCATGAACACAGCGGCTTATTCAACCTGGTTGGAAATAGACCTGGCAGCTATCCGGCAGAACGTGAGTGAACTACGCCGGATTAGCGCGGTGCCGGTGATGGCGATTGTCAAGGCGAATGGTTATGGGCACGGTATGCAGGAAGCCGGGCGGGCGGCGCTGCAGGGTGGTGCCAGTTGGTTGGGCGTGGCGCGCATTGAAGAAGCGCTGGGGTTGCGCGCCGCGGGCATCACACAGCCCATTCTGGTGTTGGGCTATACGGCAGCGCAGCGCAGCGCTGAGGCGCTGGAACAAGACATCCGCCTGGCGGTGTTCGATGTGGATCTGGCCGCGGCCTATGCCAGTGAGGCGGCGCGCCTGGGACGGCGGCTGCGGGTGCATGCCAAGATTGACAGCGGTATGGGGCGGTTGGGGGTGTTTCCGGAGCAGGGCATGGCGTTTGTGCGCCGCCTGATGGAACTGCCCGGTCTGGAACTGGAGGGGTTGTTTACCCATTTTGCGCGCGCCGATGAGCCCGAGGCCGAAACCACAGATTGGCAATTGCAGCGCTTTCAGACGCTGCTGAGCGAGCTGGAGCATGCCGGTTTGCGCCCGGCGCTGGTGCACGCCGCCAATTCGGCTGCGGCGCTTTACTACCCGGCGGCGCGTTTTGATATGGTGCGCAGCGGCATTGCCATTTACGGCCTCGATCCTTCGGCTGAAGCGCCCCTGCCGGAGACGTTTTGCCCGGCGCTGACCTGGAAAGCCCGCCTGACCGGGGTGAAAATTTTACCGCCACGGCATGGGGTGGGCTATGCCTACCGCTACACCACCCGCGCAGAAGAACGCATTGGCACGGTGGCGGTTGGCTATGCCGACGGCCTGCGCCGCCGGTTGGGTAATTTTGCGCTGGTGCATGGGCAGCCGGTGCCGCTGGCCGGCGGGGTGTGCATGGATCAGATCATGCTGCAGTTGGATGAAATCCCCACCGCCAGCGCAGGGGATGAAGTGGTGCTGATTGGCCGGCAGGGGCAAGCCGTGATCCGCGCCGAAGATCTGGGACGCGAGTGGAACACGGTGAATTATGATGTGGTGTGCGGGCTGCAGGCCCGGGTGCCGCGAATTTATCTCAACGAATGGGATGAGGCTGCATGAAGCGTGATTTAAAGAAGGTTTGGGAAGTGGCTGGGGCGGTTCCGCCGCAGGTTGCCGCGGAACTGCGCGCCTATGGGCCGGTGATGGTGCAAATGTTATACAACCGGGGTGTGATTACCGCCAGCGCGGCTGAACAGTACCTGGAACGGCAGGGCGCACTGTATGATCCATTCTTGATGCTGGGGATGGCAGGCGCCGTGGAGCGGCTGCTGGGGGCTCTGGCGGGCGGCGAGCGCATGGCCGTGTACGGTGATTATGATGTGGATGGGGTCACGGCTACAGCGCTGCTGGTGCAGGTGCTGCGCGCGCTGGGTGGGGCGGTGGAGGCCTATATCCCTGACCGTTTTGAAGAAGGTTACGGTTTGAACAACGCCGCCCTCGAGCGCCTGTCGGAAGCCGGTTTCCGGTTGGTGGTAACGGTGGACTGCGGCATCCGTTCGCTGGCTGAGGCCGAGTTTGCCCGCACGCTGGGGCTGGATTTGATCATTACCGACCATCACGAACCCAAACCTGAACTGCCGCTGGCACTGGCGGTGATTAACCCCAAACAGCCGGGCGATACCTACCCCGATAAAAACCTCTCCGGGGTGGGGTTGGCGTTCAAGCTGGCACAGGCCCTGGTGCAGCGCAAGCCGCAGGCCGGATTGCACGCCGAAGATTGGTTGGACCTGGTGGCAGTGGGTACGGTGGCGGATATTGTACCGCTGACTGGCGAAAACCGTGCCATGGTCAAGGCCGGGTTAAACCTGCTGCGGCGCGGGGAGCGCCAGGGGCTGCGCTCACTGGTGGGGGCGGCTGGTTTTGCTACCAGCAGCAACCTGACGGCGCGCGACATTGGTTTTATGATCGGCCCGCGCCTGAATGCCGCCGGGCGGCTTGAATCGGCGATGAAGGCCTTTGACCTGCTGATGGCTAGCGCACCCGATGACGCTGGCCCGCTGGCTCTGTACCTGGATGATCAGAACCACATCCGCCAGACACTGACCCAGTCGATGCAGAGCGAAGCCGAAACCCTGTTTCCGGGAGATGATGAGCCACCGTTCTTGATTTTTGCCTTCAAAGAGTCTTTCGATTTTCAGGTAGCCGGGTTGGTGGGGTTGGTGGCTTCGCGCCTGACCGAGGCCTATTACCGCCCCGCGGTGGTGGCCTGCCAGGAGAACGGTTTTGTGCGCGCTTCGTGCCGCAGTATTGCAGAGTTTCATATCACCGAGGCACTGGATGAGTGTTCCACCCTGCTGGTGCGGCACGGCGGGCATGCCATGGCGGCTGGTTTCACCGTGCGCCGCGAGAACCTGGAGCAGTTGGTGGAAAACCTGAAGACGATTGCCGAGCGCAAACTGGCCGGCAAGGAACTGCGCCCGGTGCTGCATGCCGACCTGGAACTGCCGCTGTGGCAGTTAAAGCCGGATATTTTGACCGATTTGGACCGGCTGGAACCAACCGGTCTGGAAAATCGCAGTGCGTATTTTGTCAGCCGCAATCTGTTGGTGAAATCCAAAAAGACCATGGGTCACGAAGGCCAGCATCTGCGCCTGGTGGTGAGTGATGGGCGTATCACCTATGATGCGGTCGCTTTCCGCATGGGGCATCTGGCAGAGAGTCTACCTGCGCGCATCGATTTGTTATACGCTTTTGAGCGCAATTTTTATAATGGGCGCGTTTCTTTGCAACTGATGGTGCGCGATCTGAGGCCGAGCGTTCCGGCCTGAGGCTTGCCGCCCGGCTCATGCTATAATCTTATAACCTTGTTGTACGAAACCAGCTCGCGTCACACAACCGAACCCGATTGTGTGACCGGCGTGGTCTTTTTTTCTTTTGGAGGCAACCAGAATGTCGAACATCCCCCCTGCAGCACCTAAAGCGCCGGTTCAGGGTGGTTTTCTACCCCCGCTGATCAACCGGATTGAAGATACCGGGCTTTCATCGCTCTGGCTGCAAGATTTAATCATCAAAGTGCTTTATTTTCAGGGGTACCTGACCGGTTTTCGTATTGCCGAGGAAATCACCCTGCCCTACACCGGGGTAGTAGATCGGCTGCTGGAAGAGCTGAAAAAAGAAAAATTAATAGAGGTACGCGGCTCGCAAATGGGGTTGGGCGAAGGCGCATACCAGTACGCCATCACCGGTGGGGGCATTGCCCGCGCGCGCGAGGCGTTGGAACGCAGCCAGTATGCCGGCCCGGCGCCGGTGACGCTGGAAGCGTATAACGAGGCCATTCGCCGGCAAGGTCGTGCCCGCCAGCAGGTAACCAGCCGTATCATGCGCCAGGTACTCGGCAACCTGATTATCGCGGAGCGCACGTTTCACCACCTGGGGCCGGCGGTCAACTCTGGCACTTCCATTTTTATTTATGGCCCGCCCGGAAATGGGAAAACCAGCATTGCGCGCGCGATTGGCAATTTGATTGAAAGCCAGCCGTTGTATATCCCTTACGCCATTTATGTGGATGGGCAGGTGATCAAGCTTTACGATTCTGTCAATCAGAAACTGGCACTGGAAGAGGAGGCCCCGGCCAGCAGTACCGGCGGCCTGCGCACCGGCCAAAAACGTGACCCGCGCTGGGTAAAGATTCGCCGGCCGTTTGTGGTGGTGGGCGGTGAACTGACCCTGGCCGGGTTGGATCTGGTGTTTGACGATGTGCATCGCTATTATGAAGCCCCATTTCAGCTTAAGGCTAACGGCGGCATTTTATTAATTGACGATTTTGGCCGCCAGCAGGTGCGCCCGCGTGACCTGCTTAACCGCTGGATTGTGCCGCTGGAAAACCGCATCGATTACCTGACCCTGCATACCGGTCGCAAGATAGAGGTGATTTTTGATGTGCTGGTGATCTTTTCTACCAACCTGCCGCCCAAAGACCTGGTGGATGAGGCTTTTCTGCGCCGGCTGCGCCATAAAATAGAGATCATCGATCCGTCTTTTGAAGAGTATCGCGAGATTTTCAAGCGTGTAGCCCAGCAAAAAGGGGTGACCTACAACGAACAAATTTTGGCATACCTGCTGCAAGAGTGGTATGTGAAACGCAACCGCAAACTGCGCGCCTCGCACCCACGCGATCTGTGCGACCAGATTGTCGATATCGCCCGTTACCAGGCGGTTGAACCTGCCATGACCAAGGATCTGATCGACATGGCGGCTGAAGCGTACTTCGTGGAATTATGAGCCCCCGGTGGCCCTGGACGCAGCCGCAGGTGCTGGGGCACCGCGGCGCAGCGGCGCATGCCCCGGAAAACACCCTGGCGGCTTTCCGCCTGGCGTTGGAACAGGGCGCCGACGGGATTGAGTTGGATGTGCGCTTGAGCCGCGACGGTGAGGTGATGGTGCTGCACGATGGCCGGGTAGAGCGCGTGACGGACGGGCAAGGAGCGCTGGCTGATCTGACGCGCGCTGAAATCCAGCGTTTAGATGCCGGCAGCCGGTTTTCAACCGCGTTTGCGGGCGAGCGCATTCCCAGCCTGGCGGAAGTCTTCGAGAGCCTGGGCGACCGCCCGCTGTATGACCTGGAAATTAAGAATTTTTCTGCGCCGCACAACGGCCTGGAAGCTAAAGTGCTCGACCTTGTCAGACGGTATGGCCTGGAAGAGCGTGTGCTGTTTTCCTCGTTCAATCCATTGGCGCTGCGTTTTTTGCAGCGCGCACTGCCCGCGGCGCCGGCCGGTCTGCTGTTGTTGGGCGGGGCCGCGGGCCGCCTGGAAGAGGCGGTATTGGCCGGGTGGGCGGCGCCTGGGTGCGTGGGTCTGCATCACGCCGGGCTGACCGTTGCTTTTGCGGCGCGCCAGCACCACCGTGCTGTGCTGGTGTGGGGGGTGCAGTCGCCGGCGGAAGCGCTGTGTGGCTATGGGCTGGGCGCTGCCGCGCTGATTGCCGATGACCCTGGCATGGTGCGCCGCACGCTGGCAGCGCAAGTTGAATCTCCGTGCCAGCCCCGGTAAGGGCCGCTTTCTGGTAAAATACCCATGACCGGCGCAGTACCGCCGGTCGGGTAATTTTAATAAAACCATTGAAGAGCGGAACGATAAGGATGGTCGGGTTGGTGGGTTGGCGCAGGTTGCTCTGGATTGGGCTGATACTGGGGATGCTGCTGTCTATGCTGGCGCCGGGTGGGGGAATCGCCCAGGCGCAGACGCTGGATCCGGTTCAACGCGTGCGCCAACTACTTTCACGCATGACACCCGAAGAAAAGGTGGGGCAACTGTTTCTGGTGACCTTCCGCGGGCGCGATATTGCCAGTAAAGATTCCAAAATTTTAGATGTGATTGCCAACCGCCATGTCGGCGGGGTGGTGCTGCGCGCGGCTAACGATAATTTTACCGGCTCTGCCAACATGCTGGAAGATACCTATCGCCTCAACAACGACCTGCAATCGGCGCGCTGGAACGCCTCGCAGCGCCAGGTGCGCAATGCCTTTGGGTTCAGCTATACTCCGCAGTATGTTCCCTTGTGGATTGGGGTGGCCCAGGAAGGCGACCAGTATCCGAACGACCAGATTTTAAGTGGCATGACTGCCCTGCCCAGCGCCATGGCCGTGGGCGCTACCTGGGACCCCAAACAAGCAGAACGAGCGGGCGGCGTGCTGGGGAATGAGCTTTCCGCGTTGGGGTTTAATCTGTTGCTTGGCCCATCGTTGGATCTGGCTGAAACATCCAGCACCGAAGGTATGGATAATATGGGGGTGCGGGTTTTCGGCGGAAATGCGTTCTGGGTGGGAGAAATGGCACGAGCTTACGTGCGTGGTATTCACACAGGCAGCAATGAACGTCTGGCGGTGGTCAGCCGCAGTTTTCCGGGGATTGGCTCGGCGGATCGCCCACCAGAAGATGAAGTGGCAACCGTCCGCAAAACGCTCGAACAGCTAAAAACCAGTGATCTATTGCCTTTCTTCGCGGTCACCGGCAGCGCAGGGTCCATCGATTCTTCCGTCGATGGTCTGGTGGTGGCCAGTGTGCGCTATCAGGGGCTGCAGGGCACGGTGCGCCCCAATACGCGGCCTTTGAGCTTTGATACGGCTGCCATGGATCAGGTGCTGGCTTTGCCGGAATTGGCCCGCTGGCGGCAGGCCGGCGGGGTGCTGGTCAGCGATAACCTGGGCAGCGCTGCTTTGAAAAAGTTTTACGAATCGACCGGCCAGGATTATGATCCACGCCAGTTGGCGCGCAGCGCCTTTTTGGGCGGCAGTGATTTACTTTACATCGATAATTTGCTGGCGCAGGGCGACACGGACCCGTTTGCCACACTGGGGCGCGTTCTGGATTTCTTTACCCAGAAATATCGCGAAGACCCGGCCTTTGCCCAGCGGGTGGACCTTTCGGTGCAGCGGATTTTAACCCTCAAGTACCGCTTGTATGGCAATTTTGATCAGGAATCGGTGATCGCGCCTGCTTCCCGCCTGGGCCAGGTCGGTAAATCACAGCAGATTGTTTTTGAAATGGCGCGCAATGCCGTCACATTGGTGCATCCAACCCAGGCCGAAATCAGCCAGGTGCTGCCGCGCCCGCCCGAACTGCGCGAGCGCCTGTTCTTTTTGACGGATGTCAGTACCTACCGCCAGTGCAGCCAGGCGCAGTGTGCCGCGCAGCCGGTGCTGGCGGTGGATGCGCTGCAAGCTGCCGTGGCGCGCCTGTACGGGCCGCGCACTGGCGGGCAAATTAACGCCGCCAACATGGCTTCTTATTCCTTTCTCGATCTCAAGTATTATCTGGATGATTTTAAAGACAAAATTTCGCCTGCCCTGGAAGATAATCTCAAACTGAGCGATTGGGTGGTGGTGGCGCTGACCACCAGCAGTACCAGCCGGGCAGAGTTTCAGGCTTTTCGACAGTTGCTGAGCAAGCGCCCCGACCTGCTGCGCAATAAGAAGGTGGTGGTATTTGCTTTTAATTCACCTTACTACCTGGATGCGACCGATCTTTCTAAAATTAACGCTTACTATGCCCTGTACAGCAAGGCCCCGCCGTTTATCGAGGTGGCAGCGCGCATCCTATTTCAGGAAATTACTCCCTCCGGTGCGCTGCCGGTTTCGGTGAGCGGCGCGGGGTATAACCTGGCCGAAGCCCTTTCACCAGACCCGAACCAGGTGATTTCGTTGGAGGTGGATACCCAGGCGATGGCAGCCGCCACACCCCTGGTTCCTACCGTCACCCTACGTCCGGGAGTTACGCCATCTACGACGCTGACCGTGGTGCCCACCGTTAAAGTTGGCGACATGTTGCCGCTGCGCACCGGGGTGCTGCTGGATCATAATCGTCGGACGGTGCCTGACGGAACGATGGTGAAGTTTATCTATACGGCAACCGGAAGCGAGGGCGGCGCAGTACAGCAGATCAGCGCTACCACGGTGGCGGGTGTTGCGCGTGCCTCTTACCGCATTCAGAGCGGTGGCTCGCTCGAAGTGCGCGTCATCAGCGAACCGGCACTCACCTCCAAGCAGTTGCGGGTAAATATTTCCTCCACCGGGCAGATCGATATCACCGCGGTGACGCCTACCATTCAACCGCCCACGCCCACCCCAACCCCTACCAACACGCCTACGCCCACCCCAACCCCGACCCCCACAGCCACGCGCACCCCGGCTCCACCGCCGCACGCGGGCACCACCGATTGGTTTATGTCTTTGTTTGCAGCCTGGGGTGCGGGTGCGTTCTGTTTCTGGTTGGGTCAGCGTCTGTTTACGGTGCGTTGGGGAGTGCGCTGGGGGCTGTTGGCCGCCGCCGGCGGGCTGCTGGTGTACACCTATATGGCATCGGGTCTGCCGGGCGCCCTTGGATTTTTGGAAAAGTCTGGTACGGCCAGCCTGGTATGGCTCACTCTGCTGGGCTCTGCGGTGGGCTGGATGGCGGGGTATGCCTGGCGAATTTTTAGGTCCAATTGAAAAACGCCGAGCAAAAGTGTAATAAAGTCCTTGACAATTCGGCCGTAATAATGCTAAAATTTTCTCATCATTTTATTAAAGAAAGGGTAAATGGTGTTTGATGGGTAAACAAGATTCGGTCCTTGCGCGAAATAATTCAGCGTGGGTGCACCGCCGAAGCTAGGCTAGAGTTTTTCTAACCTGATCAGTATTCGGCTACGGGTGCGCTCCATGCCCCGTGGCTTTTTAATTTAAGTCTGGCAGCCACGTGCTTCGCGTTGAAGCACAACTTCCTATCACCAAACCTGTTTGGGCCTGGGTAGCTGCCAATCTTGATATAGTGGTTATCCAGCCGCGGATTTTATACCCGCGGCTGTTTTTTGTTAAGCGAAGGATAAACCGAGCGATGACTGAAGCAAATATTGCACGAACCCGGCAAGGGATCGTGATCAAAAAAAATCTGGGACAATTTGGGGTTCAGGCCGATGGCCAGACTATTGCCTGCACCCTTTCAACCCGGCTGGCTAAGCCGGCTCAACCCGGTCGCAAGCCGAATAGGGTGCCTGGGCTCGATCTGGTGGTGGGCGATGAAGTACGCTTCATCCCGGCCCAAACCGGACAGGGACAAATCATCGAAGTGCTGCCACGCCGTAGCCAGCTTTCTCGACGCGGTATAGCCCCCCGGCCCGGCGCGTATGCCCCTGAGCAGGTGCTGGTGGCCAATGTGGACCAGGTGGTGCCGGTTTTTGCCGCTGCCAACCCCACGCCGCACTGGAACATGCTCGACCGCTACCTGGTGACAGCGGAGGCCTACGCACTGCCCGCCCTGATCTGCATCACCAAGCAGGACCTGATCGGCGCGGGCAGCCCCACCGAAGGGGCCGGGCTGACGGAAGCCCTGGAAGAATACCAACGCATCGGATATGCGGTGTTGATGGTCAGTTCATTCAGTGGAGCCGGCCTGGCGGAATTGCGGGCAGCTCTGCGTGGACGGATTTCGGTGCTGCTGGGAAAATCGGGAGTGGGAAAAACCTCACTCTTGAATGCCCTGCAGCCCGGACTGGGGCTGCGCGTCAGCGCGGTGAACCAGGTGACCGGTAAGGGCCGCCACACGACCACCGCCCAGGAGATGTTTCCCCTGGAAGGCGGCGGCGCAATTGTGGATACGCCCGGCGAGCGCGAGTTTGGGTTGTGGGATGTAGATCCGGATGAACTGGACCTGTACTTTCCGGAAATGCGCTCTCACGTGCTAAGCTGCCGCTTTGGGCGGGGCTGCCGGCATTTGGAAGAGCCTGGTTGTGCCGTGCGGCGCGCGGTAATGGATGGACGAGTCAGTCCACGCCGTTACCAGAGCTACGTGCGTCTGCGAGAAGACGGATAAACAAGCGCCTGCGGGGGCCGCCGCCCCCGCAGGCGCTCATAAAGCAAAAGAAAAGAGAATTCACCCATGTGGTCTGATCCTGATAACTTTTCAGCCACCCGCAAAGCCAGGCAGCGTTCCAAATGGGACCGCTCCAGCCTGTGCGGGGCTGTTGATTGGAAAAACGCCGATTTTCGTTGTGGGCATTGCCGCGCTTATGTCACCGCGCAGGTTCTATTTGCCGGGGTGCAAAACCGCAACCACTGCCCGTACTGTTTGTGGTCGCGCCACCTTGACCTGCATGAAGCCGGGGACCGGCTTTCGGCCTGCAAAGGCGCAATGCGGCCCTTGGGGCTGACCTTGAAGAAGCAGCGCAAAAAATATGCTGCGGACGCTCCGGGTGAACTGATGCTCATTCACCAGTGCAGCGCATGCGATCGCTTATCGATCAACCGCATTGCCGCCGATGATGATCCCGATCTGATGCTGGAGGTCTTTGAGCGCTCGCTGACCCTTGCGCCGGGGACTGTCCGGCAGATGGAAACCCAGGGGATTGAGCGCCTGGCATGCGCTGAGCGGGGTGTTATACTGGCTCGCCTGTTTGGAACGGTGGAGAGCCGGGCTTAAAATCAAGAGTTCCAGGCGGGTTGGCGGTCGCCGGCCCGCCTGGAACCCGGCGAAATTCGCCGATCGCATGCTCCCTTTACAGCACATCGACAATCTTTCGTAATTGAAATATACTTACCCTATGGTAAAGGGTGCGGGATCAAGAAAAACCAAAGCAGATTTGTTGTTGGAGCTTGAATCGCTTACACAGTGCGTGGTCGAGCTGGATGCTATCCAGCGCGAGCAGCACAGCCTGTTGGAAGCAATGCGGATTAGCGAACGAAAGCACCGTATTTTGCTGGACGAATCGAGCGACCCGATTTTTGCGTTTAACGATAAGGGTCAATATCTTTATGTCAATCAGGCCTTCGCGGATGGCGTGGACAAAAAGGTGAAAGACATCGCAAACAAGAAAATCTGGGATGTTTTTCCACTCGATGAAGCCGAAAAACGTTTCGCCGCGGTGGGTTGGGTGTTTGCGAACCGTGTTACCAAGGTCATTGAGGTCCGTGTACCGCGCTCTGATGGCAGCCGCTATTACATCACCACCGTTAAACCCATTTTTGATGAAAAGGGTGCGGTCGTCATGGTGATTTGCATTTCCAAGGACATCACCGAACGCAAACAGATGGAAGAAGAACTGCTGCGTTTGAGCACGCACGATTTTCTGACCGGGCTATACAACCGAAATTTTTATGAGGTTGAATTGGAACGGCTGCAAATCAGCCGCCTTTTTCCGGTGAGTATTGTGATCGCTGATATGGATAACCTGAAGTCGGTCAACGATCGCTTTGGGCACAGTGCTGGCGATCTGTTGATCCAGCGGGTGGCGCTGTACTTGCGCGAGTCATTCCGCGCTGAGGATATCATCGCCCGCATCGGCGGTGATGAATTTGCCGTGCTGCTGCCACAGACTCCGGAAAGTTCCGCGAACATGGCGGTGGACCGGTTGCGGGCCGTGTTGGCGAAAGACAGTGACCCTTTATTAAATATTTCTCTGGGACTGGCCACGGGTGATGAGGGCAGCCGTCTGCATTTTGTGATGCGGCTGGCCGATGATCGTATGTACCAGGAAAAACTTGCCCATAAAAAAGCAATCACCCAGACCTGATATCCGTTCCACACTTCTCCGCGAGGAAACATGACCCTTAAACGAGTGCGTGATTTTGGCGTTCGCATTGGCAGCTTGCCCTGCGGACCGTTTAATGCGATTACCGATGTGCCCGGGGTGCTGGTAGGGCAGACCACGTTGATTAAGGATACTCCGTATGTGGCGCGTACCGGTGTCACCGCGGTATTTCCGCGCGCCAATGTGCACGAAGATTTTGTTTTTGGGGCTTTTCATTCTTTTAATGGCATTGGCGAGATGACCGGGCTGCCCTACCTGGCCGAGACGGGGCTGCTGACCACGCCGGTGCTGTTGACCAATACGCACCAGGTGGGCATGGTGTACGACGCCATGCTGCGTTACGGCGCTAAGAAGTACGGCGGCTTTAGCTACAAACTGCCGGTGGTGGCCGAAACGTATGACGGCTGGCTGAATGAGTTGGACGCCTTTCCGCTGCGCGAAGAACATGTGGTGGCAGCGCTGGATTCGGCGGCTGGCGGAGTGGTGCCGGAAGGCAATACGGGCGGCGGCACCGGCATGATCTGTTATGAATTTAAGGGTGGCACGGGCACGGCTTCGCGCCGGGTCGAAGTGTTGGGGCAGACTTATACGGTCGGGGTGCTGGTGCAGGCCAACCACGGCGACCGCGACCAACTGCGTGTGGATGGTATTCCGGTGGGACGAGAAATTGGCGCAGATGTGGTGCCCCTGCCATGGACCAGCGCACCCGCGACCAGTTCCATTCTGATTGTGATCGCCACCGATGCCCCACTGCTGCCGGGACAGTGCAAACGCCTTGCGCAGCGTGGCACCACTGGTCTGGCGCGTACAGGCGGCATGGGCCTGGATGGCTCTGGCGACCTGTTTCTGGCGTTTTCCACCGGCATGCATTACCGCCCGGATGAGGTGGGGCTGAAGACGCTGCAGGTGGTGCCTCATTCGGACATGAATGCACTGGTGGTTGGCACCGTGGAAGCGGTGGAAGAGGCGATCCTCAATGTACTGATTGCCGCTGGAAGCATGGTCGGCTTTTTGGGACACAGCGCTTTTGCTTTGCCGCATGACCGTCTGAGCCAGATTATTCAGAACTATCGATATACGCCAGCATCGTACTGAATGGCTGGAAGCCCACCCGTTCATAAACCCGCCCGGCCTGCGCGTCGGCAGCGGTGAGGCAGATGGTGTGAACCCCCAGGTTAAAGGCAGCGCGCGCGGCCTGCCAGGTCAGCCGCGCGGCAATGCCGCGGCGGCGAAAGGCCGGGTGGGTGCCTATGCCGGCTACCTCGGTGACCCCGTCGATGGGGCTGCCAAAAGATGCGGCCCCGGCCGGTTGGCCGGCACTGCGCCCCAAAAAAGCATGCCAGCGCGCGCGCTGTAGATCCTCCAGACCCCGTTGAATATCCTCCGGCGATACCCAGGTCGGTTCTGTGGGGTTAAAAGCTGCATGCTGGGTCAGCAGAAAATCACGGACATCGCCTGGCGGCGAATCTGGACCCAGCGGGTAGATTTCCAGGCCGGGAACATCGGGTTGGGGTTGGAATGTGGACGGGGTGCACAGCATGCTCCACTGGCGGCCTTCTTCGTTGAAGCCATGCGCGTGCAGCAGGGCGGGCAGTTGCGGGGCATAGGCCTCGAAAAATTCAAAGCGGGCAATTCGCCCACGGCGCCGGCATTCACGGCGCATTTCTGCCAGAACGTCGCTCATTTCGCCCGCCGCAGGCTCATCCGGAATGGCATAATTAAAATATTTAAGTGCATCTGTCGGGTGAAAAAAAAGGGTGAAGGGCGGCAACGGCAGCGCTTCATATTGGGCCTGCGCACTGGCGCGCAGGTAATTTTGAATGCGTTCAATCTCAGAGAATGTGGGCATACAGACCTCAGCCATCGCCAGGTTTTGGGTGTGGGGGGTTGTTTGTAGTTTACCATAGGAAATTCCGGTTATACTTGGGTTACGATCAAGGAGTCAACAGTCATGCTCAGTGTTCCAAAGCGCAGTGAAATTCAAGCAGGCATGCGGGTGCAGATTGTAGAAAAGCAGAACCAGGCCACCGACCGGCTGACCGAAGGATTTGTGGCGCGCCTCTTGACCAGCAGCCCCACTCATCCCCATGGGATCAAGGTAATGCTGACCGACGGAAAAGTGGGCCGGGTGCAGGCGTTGGTGGGGGCTGCCACGCTGCTTAATACTTAAAAACTGCCATCGGCTGTTCCGAATAGCATTTATGGGAGCAAGGAATGTCTGAGAAGAAATTTTTCTATATTAACCAAACCGGAAAAATGCACACCGTAGACTCCTTGGAAGCCGCCCTGATGGCGGTTAAAAAGAGTGGATATATCTGGTTGGATTACTGTGAGCCGCGCAAAGAGGATCTACAAGCGCTGGTCGAACCGCTGGGACTGCATCCACTCACGATTGAGGACTGTTTTGACGACAACCAGATCCCCAAAATGGAGGATTACCCCAAAAACACCTTTATCCTGTTCAATGCATTCCAATATCAAGACCACAAATTCGCCATCCACGAGGTGGACGCCATTTTGGGATCGAATTACCTGGTAACGGTCAGCGGGTTAGCTGCCGGTGGGAAGCCGGTGTTGGAAGGTGTTTCCCGCACTTTGGAAAAAGATCTGGAGAATGTGCGTCAGGGGCCGGCCTATTTGCTGCATGTGATTTTAGATCAGATCGTGGACGAAAAATTCGTCGCGATTGAGGCTCTGGAAGAGGAAATCAACACGATCGAGGATACTATTTTGAGCGACCTGGATCATTTCGACCCGGCTGCTCTGCTGCATTTACGCCGCGATCTGTTGAGTTTGCGCAAAAGTTTGTTCCATGAACGCGAAATTCTGGTGAAGATTAACCGGAAAGACTGTCAGTATATTCCGGATAAGGCCATTCTGTATTACCGCGATATTTATGATCACCTGGCCAAATTTTTTGAGCTGACCGAGTCATCGCGCGATGTAGTCACCAGCCTGATGGAAATGCAGCTTTCCATGCTCAATAACCGCATGACCCGCGCCGCGAACGACACCAATCAGGTGGTTAGGCGGCTGACGTTTATCACGACCATCTTCATGCCGCTCACACTGCTGGCTGGAATTGGCGGGATGTCGGAGTATTCGATGATGACCGGCCCGGAAAACTGGCGGATTGCTTACCCGGCCTTTTTGCTCGGTATGGTGGTGATCGCGGTCGTGGATTATTTCCTGTTAAAGTGGATCGAAAAGAAAAGTGACGCCAGCGAAAAGTGATTTGAACGCTGGATGGACGCGATTTATCCTGGTTGAACGATGAAAAAAATGAACCCTGAACCCCTGCCCTTTGATCTGCAATCCCCTTACCGCCGGCTGGCGAACAGCCTGGATGCGCTGCCCAACCGTTTCCCCACCGCGGAGGATGAATCTCATTTGCGCCTGCTGGCGAAGATATTTACTCCCGCCGAAGCCGACCTGGCGGCGGACCTGCTGCCCGGGTTGGAACCGCCGGGACAGATTGCCGTGCGCCTGTGCCGCGATGCGCAGACGGTGAACGGACTGCTTAAGGAGATGTCGAAGAAAGGGCTGATTGCCATTGGCAAGACCGCCCAGGGTCGCCTGGGTTTTGGGCTGATGCCGTTTGTGGTGGGGATTTATGAGGAGCAGGTCGGGCGCATCGACGCTGAGATGGCGCGCTTATTTGAAGATTATTATCAAAAAGCTTTTGGCAGGGCGCTAAAAGTGCAGCCGCAGTATCACCGTGTCATTCCGGTAGGCGAAACCGTCAAGAATGCCATGGAAGTTCAGCCTTTTGAAAGCGCCACAAGCCTGATCGACCGGTTTCAATCGTGGGGGGTGATCGATTGCATCTGCCGTACGCAACAAGCGCTGATCGGCAAACCCTGTGAGCATCCGATCGACGTCTGCATGGTGTTCAGCGATAAACCCAACGCCTTTGAGCGCAGCGCCACTGTGCGTGCGCAGACGCAGCAGGAGAGCCTGCAAACCCTCAAGCGCGCCGCTGAGGCCGGGTTGGTGCACTGCGTGAGCAACAACCAGCGCGACCTGTGGTATATCTGCAACTGCTGCACGTGTTCGTGCAGCATACTGCGAGGCATGGCAGACCTGGGCATTGCCAATGTGGTGGCACGCTCGGCTTTTGTCAACCGCGTGGATGCGGATCTGTGCCTGGCATGCGGGGAATGCCTGGCGTCATGCCAATTTAATGCGCTGACACTGGATGATGTGGCTCAGGTGAATGAGTTGCGCTGCGTGGGTTGTGGGGTCTGCGTGCCGGCATGCCCGCAGACGGCCTTGGGATTGGAACGTCGTACCGGCGAGGCCGTGCCGCCGCTGACGGAAGCCGAGTGGCGCTCTGCGCGGGTTGCCTAGCGTTTTGGCCAGGCCGTTCAATGCAGAATTTCCCTCTCCGCGTCGATCGTTTCCTGATTGATTCGCTGCACCTCCGTCTTCATTTCCGGGGTGGCACTGGGTGTATAGGAAATAAACTTCACCATGTCCCGCGCTTTTTGCATCAGGTCTTTTACCTGCGCGACATAAGAAAAATTATATTTTCCACCATCTTCGGGTATTGGAAGATCGCGGGCCTGTTGGATGAAGGCGCGGGCGCGGGTGAGGCGTTCGGCAGCGGGAATTAGGCGGGACATGGAGATTCCTTGTCGGCAGGTTGGATGGGTCAGGTTTTGCTATAATCAATGCAGAACTTCATTTTAACAGGGACTGCATCATCCTGTAAAGCGGGTTAGCGCCCCAGTTATTGGAGCGCAAGTTAAGTGGGTGTGGCTGGCGCAAGGCTGCCATTTTTGGAGGGAAAAATGCGGAAATTTCGTCTGGTTGGCTGGGCTGTCCTGCTGATGGCGCTGTGGGTCAGCGCGTGTGTTCCGGCGGCCAATACACCTGCAGTCACCCCGGCGCCGGTCTCTATTAACAATATCTGCACCCTTAAGGGCCAGCGCAGCCAAATCCAGGGGATTTTGCGTCTGCCGGACTCTTTAAGCTGTTCCAAAAATGAAAGTCCCAATTGGTGCACCGTGCAGCTTTACGACCCGTACGACGACAAAACGCTGCCGGTCAGCCTGTACGTCAGCGCCGGTGGGCTAGTGCCTGACCAGATGGCAGCTCTCTCCAAAAATTACGTCTATGGTGATTTCAAAGTACAAACCAGCGCGGGCGGCCTGGTGGGGCATGGTTCGCTGGTATCCCTTTCTGGTAAAATTAGCAGTGCGGGGCAGCCCACCGCCGGCGGCAACGAAGTGGCCTGCACGCTCAGCGATGTGCACCAGGTGACGGCGCTCAAGCAGCTCACCCCGCTGGGAATGGCAGTCAAAAGATATGACCTGGTAGATGCCATTACCAGCGGGGTGGTGCTGGCTGCCATCAATGGCAAGGGACTGCAGCGGCTCGACCTCAAATTGAAACCGCAGGTTGATTTCAACCTGGAAATTAACATTGCCTCAGGTACGATTTTTGAGGCGCTGGCGGGCGAGGTTCAAAATATGGTGGTGCGCAAGAGCGCGCTGGTGGTGCTGAAGCCGAATGGGGAAGTCTCGTTGGAGGTGGATGTTGCTTGCGCCAATATGGGAAAGAAAGAGCCCACGGGCGGCGACACATTTAAGGTGAGCAAGGCTCCGACCCCGGCGGACTTGCAGAAATTGATCAGCCTGGCGGAATTTCCCTTTGCTTCAAACCGGGTGCAGCAGTTCGCCGTCTGGACCATCACCAATAACCCGCACATCGACTCTTATGTAGGTATTGATACCACCAGCGGTCTGCGGGGCGGGCCCACGGTTACCGAGATCGCCGAAATGCGCCAGCTTTTTGTGGCTGCCGCGATTATGCCAAACGCGTTTAATATTTTTAAATAACAGATACTCGCGGCGCCTGCGGGCTTGATTTCTCCTGCAGAATCGTCCGGGTGCAACCCATCAGGTCCATAGCGGGCCTGCCAGGTTGCACCCGGACGATTAACACCTGCTGATACGGTTAAATGCCAGCACTGCTCAAAATGCGCAGCAGTTGAGAAAGCGTGGCGGTCAGCGTGGGATGGCTGACCTCGAAGTAATCGATGTTGGTTTCGAGACGATCAATGGTGGTCGGTTGGGGCTGGGCGGGATTGGCCTCAGAGCGGGCCAGCAGCACGTGAATATGCTCGGATAGATCTTGCAGCAGTTCCCGTCCTTTTTCATCCACGGTCTCGGTATGTTCAATTTCACCGTGAAGCTGCTCAAGCAGTTTACGAAGCTCCGGATCGTTCATGGTACATCACCTCTTTTTACGTCTTGAATATGGATCTGACCATGATATTTTGGGCAGTTTTCAAAATGGGCTTTTTAGAATGCTCCTCTTGAACCGCCGCAGCGTTGGCCATCGTCAACTATAAGCGTAGCATAGAAAACCGCAGGGCGCCACCGCTTTGGGACCTCTATCTAAAGGCGCGGCGGCCCCTGGCGGACGCGCGCCAGAAGTTGCTCCACGCTCCAGGTCTCTTCATCCGGCTGGCCCATGCGCTGCGGTGCAATTGATTCCAGCCACCAGGTGGCCCCAGCATCCGCATAGGGGCGCACGGTCTGGGCTGTTTCGAGGGGTTGGTCGAGCGGCGTGGCGCCTAGCGCGATCACATCGAAGGGGGCCGACGTGCTGCGCATGGCGCGCACGCTGGCCACACTCTGCTGGAATTGCGCCAGCGCTTCTGCGGGCGATTTGGCGCTGAAAAACAGCGGGAACATGCCATCCCACTGGGCCATGCGTGCCAGCGGGCGCTTATGCGGCCAGATGCCGCCCACCCAGATGGGAATCCGCGGCTGCTGCTGGCTGGCGGGCAGGAAGCGCGTACCCTGCACGTGGTAATGCGTTCCCATGTGGCTGAATGGCTCCCCGGACCACAGGCCGGTGATCACCCGCAGCGCCTCATCCAGCATGTCACCGCGCACCCTGGGGTTGGTTTCTTCGCCAAAATGGGCCCATTCGTCCTCGCCGCCGCCGGTGCCTACCCCCACCACCAGGCGCCCGTTTGAGAGGTGGTCGAGCGAAACCGTTTCGCGCGCGAACTTCCAGGGGCGGCGGCGCGCCAGAGGGGTGATGAGCGCCCCCAGCCGGAGGCGCGTGGTGAGCATGGCCGCGGCTGAAAGCGCCACCCACGGGTCGACCATCTCCACCTCGAACCCGGCGCAATCATCCCACATATACAGGCCGTCCCATCCGGCGTCTTCGGCACTGTGCGCCAGGTCGGCAATTGCTCGGGCTGTGCCCCACGGGGCAAAATTTGGCAGGTACAAACCGTATTGCATGGCTCCCTCGCTTGAATGGCGGTAAGGTTTATTGCAGCATCTGGTTAATTTGCTGAAATTCTTCGGGGGTTAATGTCCAATCGGCGGCTTTGGCATTCTCTTGCATCTGCTCGGCGCGGGTGGCCCCGCTGATCACCGAGCTGACCTCAGGATGGGCCAACAGCCAGGCCTGGGCCGCCTCGCCAGGGGTGCGGCCATGCTGCGCGGCCCATTCTGTCAGGCGTTCCAGCAGGGTGTAGTTGGCGGGGGTCATGTATTGCTGGACGTATTTGGAAGACTCGCCGCGCGATCCGGCGGGGGCGGGTTCACCACGCCGGTATTTACCCGTTAAGAAGCCGCCGGCCAGCGGGAAGAAGGGGATCAGGCCGACGCCCTGGCTGCGGCAGAAGGGCAGCATTTCCAGCTCCTGGGCGCGTTCCAGTAGGTGATAATGGACCTGGCTGGCCACAAATGGGCTCCAGCCGTGGAATTCGGCCATCAGGTTCGAGCGGGCAATCTGCCAGGCCAGAAACTGAGATGCGCCAATGTAACGCAGTTTCCCGGCACGCACCAGGTCATCCAACCCGCGCAGCATTTCTTCGATGGGGGTCAGGGGGTCAAAGTTATGTACATAGTACAGGTCGATGTGATCGGTCTGCAGGCGGCGAAGGCTGGCTTCCACCGCGTCATACAGGTGATAGCGCGAGGAGCCCCAATCATTGGGCCCGTCGCCGGTTTTATTAAAGAATTTGGTGGCGACCACGAACTGGTTGCGCTTGCCCTGCAGCGCGGTGCCTATGGTTTCTTCGGAGCGGCCGTTGGTGTAGATGTCGGCGCTGTCGAGAAAGTTAATTCCCAGGTCGGCCGCGGCAGCGATGGCGCGGTTGACTTCTTCCTGGGGCATGCGTTCGAACCCAAAACGGTTGGTGCCCAGCCCAATGGTGGATACCCGGACCCCGGATTTACCTAATTGACGATACTGCATGGCGAATGCTCCTCAATTTTGATTTGAATGCGAACTGCGCGGCGTTAGCAGCGCTGGTATTGTCTACTCAGCCAGTATATCATTTTTGAAATGCGGCTGGCGCGCTGAGGCGGCTGCCAATTGCAAAAGTGAACAATGCGCCTAGCGCGCAAAACGCCATCACGGTATATAAACCATTGGGGCCAATCAGGTCAAACAACCAGCCTGCCAGCAGCGCACTGACCATGCCAGCCAGGCTGATCACAGAATTAAACAGGCCTTGTGCGGTGTTGGCGGTGGCGGTTGTCGCCATCTTATTCAGATAGGTGATGGCACTGTTCCAGAAGAAAGCATACGCCGGGCCGGCCAGCATATTGATCGCGATCGCCCATTCCGGAGAGGGCATCCAACCTAACAAGAAAAAGCGGATCACCATCAAAACAAAGCTGACCAACAGTAAGCGCACCGGGCCAAAGCGGCGCAGCAGCCTGCCACTGAAAAACATGAACGGGATTTCGATTACCGCTCCAATGGTCACGGCGATGCCGATCAAGCTCTGATTGGCTCCCAGTGCTTGCAGGGAGACCCCCATGAATTGAATGGATGAGTTGACCGCGATCCAGGCGAAGAAAATACTGACGGTGAAGATGATCCATGCCGGCTGGCGAACCAGTTGGGCTAAATCACCTTTGGCACGGTTCATGGGTGCGGGTGCGACGTCGGGCAGCAGCAGAGCCGTCAGCGCGAACAGCAGCATGAGCGCGCCGTAACTGGGAAACATCCAGCGCAGCCCGGCCTGGTCGAAGATAAACCCGGCGGAGAGCGAGGTGATAATATACCCCAGGGTACCTCCCAGCCGGAAGAGACCATAATCCTCGCGCCGGCTGCCCAACATGGCCAGCGTGGTGCTGTCCACCAGGGTGGCAGGGGCCGCGCTCAAGACACTGCCCAACGCGCCCAAAGCCAGAAACCCCATGAAAGAATTGACCAGAGGGATGAACTGCGCCACCAACAGCGCGCCGCCGGCCCCAATGGCGATCAGATAGCGGTTTTTCCCGGTCAGGTCGCTGAGATATCCCCAGCCGGCCACGCTGGCCACCCCGATCAGCGCAGTAGTCATATTGATCAGGCCGATTTGAGTCCCGCTTAATCCGGCATTGCGGTAATAGATGTTCAGATAGGTGTAATAGACGCCGATGGCGGCGAACTGAAAGAAAAACAACAGCCACACCGCCCACAGGCGCTTTTGCCGCGGGGGTGCGACGGGCAAGATTTGGGTTTGATTCACAGAAAGTCTGCTTTCAGCACTTGAATGAGATCCTACCGATTCTACCACTACGGCGTTTTTTTGACGGTTCTTATGAAAGGGGGGGCGGGTGGCCGGTGATTGCTGTGACACCCAGGCTGGATGAGAGATTTGCCGGACAATATTTTCAAAAATGCAAACTGCCAGGTTCAGGTGACCGATTTTCTGCATTCTGGCTGATAATAGAAATGGTGTGAGCCTTTTTAATTTCCTGAAATTCAACAGATCTATTCACGTGCATAAACGTATGGGTATCGCATGGTAAAGCGGTCAAGTCAAATGAATGTCTCACCGGCGCAGCATGGAAATGCAGATGAACTGCGTTACCGCCGTTTTCTTGAGATGTTTCAAGACGGTTTTTTGGTGAATGATGCAGAATCTGGGATGATTTTGGATGCCAACCCAACCTTGTTGAAATGGTTGGGATACTCACTGGAAGCGCTTCAGCAACACAGTTTTTGGGAACTCGGATTAAATCAGAATGCTCCGGAGTGCCGTGACGCTTTTTCGGGGCAGCAGCCTATGGTGGATTTTCGCAGCGAAGGATTGATTTTGATCACCTTGGGCGGCCATGCGGTGCAACTGCAGGCCGCCGGCCGGATATTTTGGGAAGGCCCGAAACAAATCATTCAATGGCTTTTCCATGAAATTTCTGAGACCGGCCCCAGGCAGCGCGAAGTGGACCGGCTGAACCGCGAGATCAAAAATCTGGTTCAGACCAGCCAGGAACTAAACCGCACGCTGGAGCTGGAGATTCTTTACGACCTGTTTTGCCGGCTGACCGCCAAAATGATGCCTTTGGACGTGATGTATGTTTCTTTCTATGATCCGCTGGAGCAGCTTATTACCTGTGTGTATGCTTTTGCAGAAGGCAATCGCATCGATGTCAGCCAGTTCCCGGCGCTGCCGCTGGAGCCAGTGGGGCACGGAACGCAGAGCCGTGTGATCCGTTCTGGAGAACCCTGGCTGCTGGCCGATTACCCGTCATATCAAAGAACCGCGCAGCACAGTTACAATATTAACAATGACGGGCGGCTGGCCGAACCGGACGAAAAACCCGAAGATGGCAATATCACCCGCTCGGGACTGATCATTCCGCTTAAACTGATGGAGCAGGTGGTGGGGGTGGTTCAAATTTTTAGTTATGCACTGGATGCCTATTCTCAGGAGGATCTCGAGAATGCGGTGGTACTGGCTTCTCAGTTTGCGGTGGCCGCCAACAATGCGCGGCTTTACCAACAGGCTCAAAAGGACATCCACCAGCGCGAACTGGCGGAAAATGATCTCTTTCAGGCTTATGCTGCGACGATTGAAGGGCTGATGCGTGCGCTGGATATGCGTGATCAGGAAACTGAGCATCATTCGCGGTGGGTAATCGATATGACGGTGCAACTGGCGCAGGAATTTGGCTTTAGCGAAAGCGAACTGGCAGCGGTGCGCATTGGGGCTCAGTTGCACGATATTGGTAAAATGGGCGTGCCGGATGCAATTTTGTGGAAAGCCGGGCCTTTGACGGATGATGAATGGGTGATCATGAAGAAACACCCGAGCATCGCTTATCAAATTATCTGGCCCATTCACCGTTTACGTCGCGCGAGCGATATTCCTTACTGCCATCACGAAAAATGGGACGGCAGCGGCTACCCGCGTGGTCTGAAAGGCGAGGAAATTCCGCTGGCGGCGCGCATTTTTTCTGTAGTGGATGCGTGGGATGCGCTTAATTCTGACTGGCCTTACCGCGCGGCCTGGCCAGAGGAAAAGATTCGCGAAACTTTTATTGCTGAAGCCGGCACGCACTTTGACCCCGCAGTGGTCAGGGTATGCCTGGCCTCCAATGCGCTGGTAAGACATCGATAGACCAGGTATTGAACCGTTTCCACAAAGGCCGCAATCAGGCAGGGGTGCTTTCTATGCGTAAAAAAAGCAAGTCCAAAATGCCGAAGTATTTTGGACTTGCTTGACTGTGTGCGCAGGCGTTTGCCTGCGCTTATGTTTAGGGCTTGATCTCGACCAGTTCTACTTCAAAGATCAGGGTGGCGCCCGGGGGAATGACGCTGCCTGCACCGGTGTCGCCGTATGCCAGCGCCGCCGGGATAAGCAATTGCCGCTTGCCACCGAGTTTCATGGTGGCTACACCTTCGTCCCAACCCGGGATGACAGCACTTGTGCCGAGTTGGAAGCTGAACGGCGCACCGCTGTCGATCGAGCTGTCAAATTGGGTGCCGTCTTGCAGCCAACCGGTGTACTGGACCATGACCGTCTGGCCTGTGGTTGGGACAGCGCCTGTGCCTTCTTTGAGATCAAAGTATTTAAGACCGCTGGCAGTTGTGGTGTATTTCGAATCTTCCACTTTGGTTGCCACCTGAGGGTCGCGGGCACTGACCAGTGAAATTTCCATCACCAGGGTGGCGTTCGGCGGAATAATCGTGCCGCTGCCCTGCGCACCCAATCCCAGCTCGGAGGGGATGACGAGGTAGCGCTTGCCGCCCACCTTCATTCCGATTACACCTTCATCCCAACCGGGGAAGACTTTATCGCCCCGGCCGACCACAAATGCGATGGGCGAGGTGCTTTCAGAAGCGACTACGTAATCGTAGCCGGTGTCTTTTTTGACCCAGATGGTGAAATGGGTGGAGACATTGCTGCTTTTTGCGGCTACTGTGCCATCCCCCTGGGTGATATCAAAAAATTGTAAACCGCTGTCCTTCTTGGTCAACTGGTCTGCTGTGATGGCAGACGGGGCGGGGGCCAGGCTCACCGAAAGCAGTTCAACTTCCATCAGGATGGATGTGTTGGGTGGAATGGAGCCGGATCCTTGTTCGCCAAACGCCAGGGAGGGGGGGATCACCAACTGAATTTTACCGCCGGCCTTCATCAGACCCACGCCTTCTTCCCAACCGGGCAGCAGTTCATTGCGGCCCCACACGGTGGTAGCGGGTTGGTTATCGGTGTAGGTGTTGGCCAGTTCGGTGCCATCGGGGAGTTTGGCGATATATTGCATTTTAATGATATTGCCGGCTTTGGGGGCATCGCCAATACCGTTGACCAGCGAGATGTACTGCAGACCGGTGGCAGTTTTGGTGCCGCCCGCCAAAACGATCGGCGTGGGCGTGGGGGGAATAGCAGTAGGCTGGGCCACGGCGGTGCCGGGGGTGGCGTTGGCGCTGCGGGTGGCCGATTCGGGTTGGCAGGCTGAAAGGGCAGAGATGACCATGATGCTTGTGACCGCTGCCAGCAGCCACCCAAACTTTCTCTTGTTCTTTTCCACGAAATTCTCCTGTTGAAATAATTTATAGGAACCGGACTATCAGAGTGGGCTCCTAAGGATAGCGTCTCTAGTATAAATCGAATGTGTTAATTCTGGAATTGCTTAGAAAACTCTTAAGGTACATTTCTAATCTTTCAACCGCATTTTGGCACAATAGAATTGATCATACCACCAGGTTGTGAAGATTCGGTTGTCTTTTTGTATCAATGGGTACTTTTGGGCAAATATATGGATAAATGTCAGGTCAATGCCTGTTAAAGGTGTGAGCTCGCCCCAGTGGGGCATCCAAAAGTGCCGCGCGGCATGCTTGAGGGTAATTAAAACTGGGTGAGGGGTTGTTAAGATTCTTTGAAATCGTAACAATATCTTTACATAAGTCACATAAAAAATTTACAATGGATGGTTATGATAGGAAACCACAAATAGGAATGCCGTATTCTACGGCATCCGCCGCGGCCAAACATTCAGACATACATCCAAAACAGGGCCGCGTGCGAATATTTGTTTAGGAATATGATTGTAGTGAAAAATATTTTAATTTTTACTTTACTGGTTGTCGTTTTGCTGAGCCTGTTGATTTCGCCGCTTTCCAATAGTTTTGCGGGTCCATCCGCAGTTAGTGTACCCGATTCTGCCGCGCCCACGCCGCAGAGGGTTGCCCAAACCAGCGTAAAAGCCACTCCTTTACCTACGCTAAAACCCCGCCCCACCAGCCGGCCTACACCCGTTTCTGTGCTTCCCGAAGGGCCGCGTGCGGCGATTCAAACCAGCCCAACCGCGCGACCGGCCCCTGCAGTCGTCCAGACTCAAACCGCGCTGCCAGAACTGCCAGTTCGCCTGGAAACGCTGGTGATATTTTCTAAAAATTTGGATGGAACCGAACGGGTGACCCAGGTTTATCTGCCAGGGGAATATGCTCAGAATCCGACCAAACGCTACCCGGTGCTATACGCCCTCGACGGCCAGCAGTTGCCCGATATTGGCTTTGCGCAGACCCTGACGGAGTTGTTCACGGCGCGTGAGATGGCGCCGTTCATTGTGGTGGCGGTGCATTCCACCGAAGGTGATTTGCGCCGTGAAGAATTGGGCGCAGGGACGAACATTAACTTGTTTGGCTGGGGCACGCTGTCGGAAGCGTTCAACCAGTTTATGGTGGATGAACTGGTGCCAAAGGTCAATAGCAGCTACCGCACCCTGACGGGCGCCCAAAATACCGCCATCATGGGCTGGTCTTTAGGTGGGCTGACTTCGTTTTATCTGGTGTGGCAGTATCCGGAAACCTTTGGTACGGTGGGTGCCTTTTCTCCCTCCTTCTGGTGGCGCACAACCAGCCAGCCGGGTGAAGAACTGCAAGCGCGGGTGATTCCCAACCTGGTGGCAGCCGGCGACAAACGCTCTGGTTTGCGCATGTGGTTTGAGGCCGGCACCAAAGAATTGCCCTATTCAGATGTGGATGGTAACGGCGTGATCGATATGATCCAGGATGTGCAGGATGTGATGAAGCTGCTGGCGCAAAAGGGCTACCAGGCCAACACCGACATGGTGTATCTCGAGGTTCCCGGCGGACTGCATGAATTATCCACCTGGGAAACCGTATTGCCAGACTTTCTGCGTTTTGCATTTCCGGTGAAATAGCGAATGGAGTTTTGACGAATAAAAAGGTCCCCCCATTTTGGGGGGACCTTTTTATTCTTACGCTCTTAACCCTCGGTGGTTTTAGTCAATTTTATGGTGACATCCATGGGCAGCGCCATGCCGGCTTCCAGTTCTACAGCCTTGATAATGCCCACCGGCACCGGGCAGGCGGCGTGGGTGCAGTATTTTGCGCCCATCTGTAGGATTTTTGGCGTATTTCTGCGGAATGAGATCTCCTGATACGGATTAACTTCCAATAATTCCTGAGCCAGTTTTTGAATGGCCTTGCATTCGCTCTGGATTGTGATTTTGCAAACATCATCTTCCAGGGTGGCCTCGACGGTGGTGGTGAAGCCGCAGTTACCGGGGTGGATTTCAGCTTTTGCCATTATTTTTCTTCTCCTCATTCAGTATGGGTAAAATAAAGATCATTTTTGTGCCATAAAAGGCCTGTGGGTCATCCCGATAAACCGGGCTTTCGGCTTTAACGGTTCCGCCGTGCGCTTCCACCAATTGTTTGACGATTGCCAGCCCCAGCCCAGAGCCGCCGCTGCCGCGGGTGCGGGACTTATCGGCCCGATAGAAGCGGTCGAAAATATAAGGCAGATCTTCCGCCGCGATGCCCGGACCGCTATCGCTGACCGCGATCTGCAGCGCCGTGCCGCCTGCCAGCAGCCCGGCCTGAACCGTGATGACCCCACCGGCGGGGGTGTAATGCAAGGCATTTCCGATCAAGTTGTTCAGCACCTGGGTGATGCGGTCTGAGTCGAGCCAGGTGGGCGGTAAATTTGCTTCAAGCTGCGCCACCAGCCGGATATCCTTTTGTTCAGCCTGGGGTTTGGCGCGTTCCACCAGGTTTTCGATCAGGCTGCCGGGTTGGGTTTCCTGCCGTTCCAACTGGAGCTGCCCCGCTTCGGCCAGCGAAAGCAGCCTCAAATCACCCACCAGGCGGTTGAGCAGCATGGTTTCGGTATACAGCGCGGTAAGCTGTTCCTCGTCCAGCGGTAGAATGCCATCCTGCATCCCTTCCAGGGTGCCCTGAATGGCTGCTAGAGGCGTGCGCAGCTCGTGGGCCACATCTGCCACCATGTGCCGGCGCTGGGTTTCGGCTTTGTCCAGATTTTCAGCCATGCGGTTAAAGGTGTAGCCCAACTCGCCAAATTCATCGCCCGACCGGATGTTGACCCGCTGGCTGAGATCACCGGCCGCGATGGCAGCGGTGGCCTTTTTTAGCTGGCGCAGGGGTGAGGTGATCTGCAGAAACAAAGCCATGCCGAGAATCAGCGCGATTCCCCCGGCTATTATCGCCGAACTGACGATAGCCTGATTGGCGGATGTCAAAAAGTCGCTGGACAGTGAACCAGAACCGCTGATTTCGTTGGGGGTCACAATCAGCGTGCCAACCTGGATATTTTTGACCACGATCGCGGCCCCATTCAGCAGGTCTTCAGCAGTGAGCTGTTTCCCCAGCCATTCGCCCAGGGTGTCGGCCACCACTGTGCCGCGCGCATCGGTCAAAATCAGTCGCTGCCCCATTCCCATGGCGGCGGTTCCGGCGCTAGCGGCTGGCCGGCCAGCCGCCGGCCCGCGCCCCTGGCCTGCTCCCATGCCCATGCCGCTGCCAGGCATCATTTGGCTGCCAAATTCGTTCAGCAGCACGGTATCAACGCCCTGCCAACTGGTAGACTGGGCGTAATAATCGGCCAGGGTGGGTGCCAGACGCTGCGCCCAGACCAGCCCGCTGCGCGTGGTGTATAAATTAAAGGCATTGCGGGTGGCCTGCGAGGTGAGAATGGATATCACCAGCGCGCCAATGGCGATGACCAGCAGAAATGCCCCCATCAACTTATAAATGAGGCTAAAGCGCATGCGGGCCTGCTTCCAATTTGTACCCCATGCCGAAGACTGTTTGTATATACACCGGTTTCTTAGGGTTGGGCTCTAATTTTAGCCGAATATTTTTGATGTGGGCATCGATGGTGCGCTCATAGCCTTCGAAGGCATCACCCTGGGCTTGTTCCATAATCTGCAAACGTGAGAAGACCCGTTTTGGCTGTTTGGCCAGCGTAACCAGAATTTCAAATTCGGTTGGGGTCAGCTCAATCGCCCGGCCGGCCAGAGTGACGGTATGCAGATCCTGGTCGATCCACAGATCGCCGACTTGCAGCTTATCCGGTCTGGCTGGCGCGGCATCGGTGCGGCGGAAAATGGTGCGCACCCTGGCAACCACCTCCCGCGGGCTGAAGGGCTTGAGCACATAATCATCCGCGCCCATTTCCAGACCAATCAGGCGGTCGGCTTCTTCCACCCGGGCGGTTAGCATCAGGATGGGAATATTTGAATCATGCCGGATCGCCCGGCAAATATCCAGACCATCCATGCCCGGCAGGTTCAAATCCAGAATCAAAAAGTCGGGTGCTTCACGCTGAAAGGTTTGCAAGGCTGCTTTGCCTTCTGAAGCGGTGACCACCTGATAACCGGCTTTTTCAAGGTAAGCTTTGAGCACCTTCAAAATCTGGGGTTCGTCATCGACGACCATTATTTTCTTAATCATTTCACTCATCACTGTATTGTATAGAAGATTTTTGAAGAAGTTGTGAAATCGGGTTAGAAGCTTGATGAAGGCTTTATCCACGGACACCCCTACTGCCCTACGGGAGCGGCAGTCAGGGCGGGCGCGGAGAAAAAGATAACTATGTATGTTGGATGAATCAGTTGAAAAAAAGTTACAATGGCTGTGAAGGTCGTGTACGAATAGGGGTAACTTTTCGGCTCGAACTTCATCCAATGCAACAATGAGCCTTCGGAAATGGGCTATTCATTTGAGGTTGGCAAGGAGCAAGAATGAAAAAGAACGTAATAAAAGCATCTTCTAAAAAGACCCTCCCGGTGTGGGCATGGGTGGCGTTGGGGGTGGTGGTGCTGCTGGCGGTTGTCTGGGCGATGGTGGCGTTGCAACCGCCCGCAGCGGTTGCCGCATTGCCCGCGGAGATCAGCGTGGATCAGGCTGCACTGAAGCGCAACCAGGGCGCTTATATGTTGGATGTGCGCGAACAGAGCGAGTGGGACCAGTTTCATATCCCCGGAGCGGCACTCATCCCGCTGGGTGATCTGCCGAATCGTCTGGCGGATGTACCCAAGGATCGTGAGGTTGTTGTAGTCTGTCGCAGTGGTAACCGCAGCGCCACTGGCAGAGATATTTTATTGAAGGCCGGTTACAAACAGGTGACCAGCATGGCTGGCGGGGTGACGGAGTGGCAGTTCAAAAAGCTGCCCATTGCCACGGGACCGTAAAGCGAGCGCAATCAAACCGGGGCGCATCGCAGATGCGCCCCGGTTTTCCAATTTTACGTAAGCTATGTTTTAAGGAGTGGTCTGGTAGAAGGGACAATCGGTATTGCCGGCCTGGCCCTGCCCGGTACCGCGCATGCCGCGCCCGCCGCCCATCATCTGGCCACCCGTCCTGCTACCCGTTCTGCCGCCCATCTGACCGCCCATTGCCTGGCCGGCGCCGCGCTGTTTCATCCAATCGGCCTGGGCCTGGGTCAGAGTGCCTTCTTTGACAGCCTGATCAATGGCCTGGCCGCGAGCATCTGTCATCAGGGTCTGGAACTGTTCGGCGGTGAGGCCTTTCGCGGTGGCGATTTGCGCAATGGTTTCACCCTTTGCCAGACGGGCATTCAGGTCTTCCACGGAAATGCCCAGCTTCTGAGAGAAAACAGCCATCATGTCGTCATGCATGGGGCCATCCATGTCTTCCACATCGGCGGTTCGGTTCATCATGCCGCCGCGCATTCCGCGCTCGCCCTGCATGCCATACCCGTTTCCCGGGGTAGCCGGTTGGGGGGTGGGGCTCTGTGCAGAAACGAGAGCCGAGGTTACGAGCAGGATAGCGATTACAGCCACTACCACAATACCAATTACGGATTTGTTCATTTGTAAATCTCCTTGATGTTTTTATTTCGCAAGTTGTTCCTTGCGGTTGATATGATAGTAGCGTTTAGTTTTGAAGAACTTGTGAAGACCGGGCGAATAGCGTATGAATTTTGAAAAGACGTTTTGCAGGTTTATGGCCGGAACGGTGATGAGGGCTGTTGATTAAAAAAATCAGGGACACCGCAAGGCGTCCCTGATGAAATGCCTGAGTTGGATGAAATCGTCAGGATTTATTGGTGCTGATTTTCAGTAACTTGTATAACGGGCAAAAGCCGACTGCTCCGGTCAAGAGTGCCACTGCGCCCAGTACAAGGAAAACGATGCCCAACCCACCGGTGACGGTGCCTGTAAAATACAGGACAAATAATACCATTCCGACGACTACCCGGATGATCCGATCGAGACCTGATTCATTAATTTTCATGGCTCTTGCTCCTGAAGGATTGAATGACTTTCTCTTGAATGTGTTTGTATCAAGTTAGATGGTGTGTGTTCAAAAAAGTTACGCACTATATACAATTCCAAGAAATACGTCCCAAACTTTGCGCGGGGGATGCGAAAAGGTTACAATTAAATATCGCTCGCCGGTTTGCACTGCAGCCCGGCCTGTCACACACTTTTTAAAAATATTGACCGTAAGGAACCCCATGGACGCTTTTATTGCTCCTCCCCGCACCATTCCGTTTTATCTGAGAATTGGCATCTGGATTTCCAAAAAAATCACCGGTAAAGATTTGCTGCCCGCACGCATTCTGGCGTGGTATCCGAAGGCCGCGGTTGGATCCGGCGTTCTGGAAGCGCTGGTGGCGCATCATGATGGGCTGCTGGATGAGCGCATGTTGAAAATTGTGCGCATTCAGGCCTCTTTCGCGGCAGCCTGCCCTTTCTGCATCGATATGAACAGTTTTCAATCGGAGGAAAGCCACGTCACAAAAGAGGAGCTGATGGT
>Ga0105047_10000711_pt1 | contig 57516 bp, 47 predicted proteins | sample MAT04_FD_78384 | JGI IMG/M metagenome (GOLD analysis project Ga0105047, IMG submission 78384) | Freshwater microbial communities from Lake Fryxell liftoff mats and glacier meltwater in Antarctica - MAT-04 (megahit assembly) | ecosystem: Environmental > Aquatic > Freshwater > Ice > Liftoff... | reverse complement strand
TTGAAATCTTCGGCTCGCAGCGCTGGCTGCATCAGCGATGACAACAGTTCCATCGCGCGTTCGAGATATTCCGGCAGGACGGCGGCGTAATACATCGTGACTTCTTCGCTGGTCGAAGCGTTGTACTTGGCGCCGATTTCGTCGAAGACTCGGTTGATGTCGTCGGCAGAGAACTTGTCATCACCTTTAAAGGCCATGTGTTCCAGAAAATGACTGACGCCCGACACGTCTGCCGTTTCGTCACGTGATCCGGTCCGGACAAAAAATCCGGCAGCAACGCTGTGGACCGACGCATTCGTTTCGGTGATCAGTGTCAGGCCGTTGGAGAGTGTTGTTTGTTGAAAATTCATAGTGACTTCAGGCTTTGGAGTATCGAGATTCGGGAGTCGAGAATTGGCAAATGGACAACAGGTTTCAGCTCAGCGATGTGACACAGGCGGGATTCAGCGCCTGCGGCCCGATCGTGACGAGGACCATAGTCTTCGGAGCGTACTCGATCGAAAAATCGCGAACCTGAGTTGTGCTGAGTGCATTGATACGGGAATTGATTTCGTCCAGCGTGACCACTCGACCCAGATGATACATATCGCGAGCCAGGGACGAAGCGCGGGCGGTCGTCGATTCCTGTTGCATAATGAGGGAACTCTTGGCTCGAGCTTTGCAGCGTTGGAGTTCTTCTTCGGTGATCCCTTCGTGCAATTTCAGGATTTCTGCGACTGTGACGTCGAGGGTTTCCTGAGCGCGTTCGGTGGTGGTCCCGGCATAAGCAAAGACGCGGCCTTCGTCGCGAAGCGTGCTGAGTGATGCGGAGATCGCATAGCACAGTCCACGGCGTTCACGCACTTCGGTGAACAGTCGGGAACTCATGCCGCCGCTGAGAAGACTCACGGCTGCCCAGGCTTCAAAATAGCGTTGATCGCGGTAAGGAACCGTGGTCCATGCCAGACCGATGTGCGTCTGAGCAGAATCATGTTCAATGTGACAAGGCGACTGCGGCAATGTTCCTGTGACAAGGTTCGACATCGGACCGGACTTCCATGTTCCAAACGCGGCGTCTGCAGCTTCACGAATCTGATCGAAGTCGATATTGCCCGCGATCCCAAGAATTGCTTCGTCAGGACGGATAAACTGCTGATAATGACGCCGCACGTCATCAATCGTGATCGAAGGCAAATCGGCGAGTTCTCCGTCCGACGAATTCCCCCACGGAGCCGCGTAACTGTACTGACGCAGCACCTTGCCCAATCGCTGGCGAGGCTCATCTTCCAGCGACATCAAACTTTGTTCAACGAGGTCGCGAGCTGGATCGAATTCTTCGTCCGCCAGATGCGGTTCGATGACCATTCGCCCGATAAACGGCAGCGCATCGACAATACGATCGGCGGTTGTCGCGGCAGAAAACGTCACATGGGCACTCCCTACATGAACGCTGCGTTGCAGACCAAGATTGTCCATCGCCGCACTGAATTCTCGCGCCGAATATCCGCCAGCACCGCGAGAAAACATTTCTGTCAGAATCGCAGCAGTGCCGCAACGACCCACATCATCGCGCACACCTCCGGCTGGTACCAGTAGAGTGACGGCGGCGGACTGCACATCCTGCATTGGTTCGACAATGACAAGCAGGCCGTTGGAAAGACGAAAGCTTTGAGGTGACTTGAGCATGAAGAGAGTTATGACTTTATAAAAACAGCATTGATGCTTAATGAACGGATACAAATTTCTCGATTGGTGTACTACTTCTTCGCAGGCATGTCAAAATCGCCCCCGGTATTCCGCCACATCGCGTGGACATGGTTCGCTTCGTTCTGAGTATTATTGTACTCAATGATGAACGATTCCCCCTGTACCACATAGTGATGTCGCTGATTGCGTTCTGATTCTCCCCACCATCCGATACGAATCTCGTCCATTCCGGATTTTTCGATGGCCTTCATTCGATCACGCACAACCTGCACCGGCATGGCTGTGACGTATTCAGCAATAAGTTCTCGCAGCAGTTTTTGTTGTTCGGGCGACATGTCGGCATAACGCAGTCCGACCGCTTCCGTCACGATCGGCTGAGCTTCTCCCGCACCTCGAATATCGTCCGGCGCTTCTTTCGAAATCCACATTTGCTTCGATTGAACGTCGGTGCAGGACTTCAGAATGTCGCGAGCCAGGTCTTCGCGTCTGCCGAGAACTCGCAGACTTCGTTTCGGACCGCCGTCGATCAGTCCGGGGTTGGCTCCGAAAAACTCAGGCGTGCTGCTGACGATCACGCCGTCCTGAATCATGAAATTCAACGACAGATGATGGCCTTCAAAACGCCAGCCCCACTTGCCGGTTAGTCCCGGAGTGCCAAACACAGTAATGTGATATTTATGAGGATTTCGGCGGTTGCGGCGATACTCTTCTTCGCCTTCCTCGAACAGATACAGTACCTCTTCCAGGCTTCGCACTTGTAATGTCTTGGCATACCCAGCGGCAGACAGACCGGATTTCACAAGTTCGTCGGCAGCTTTGCGGGAATCACCTTCCAGATCCCACAGGACGAGACCATTTCGATCACGTGGAATGAAATGCCAGTTGAGCCGTTCCGGACTGTCATACGAATACATCATCTTCTGTTTCAGATCCGCAGTCAGAAGATCGGCCAGTTTTGTTGCGGCCACTGCCATACTGATGCCGGGACGCTCGGTGCCGTCGTCCGCAGACGCCGTTGTCCGGTTACCTGGAAGGAAGGTCGCAGCCAACAGAAAAACCATGGCGAATTTGATGCGATGTTTCATAGAGTATCTTTAATCTTTGTTGAGGCAGGAACTTTGGCAGGAAGGTTGTACGGGATGGGTCAGGCAATCGAAAAGACTCCGGATCAGCCGGGAGGCCACGCCAGTGGTCTGCCGCCGAGGATATGAATGTGCAGATGGAAAACGCTCTGCCCTCCATCCGCACCTGTATTGACAACGGTTCGATATCCGCCATCCAGCCCAAGAAGTTCGGCAATTTTCGGAACGGTGAGTAACAGATGCGCGCAGAGTTCGGCGTCATCCGGAGACAATTGATTCAGAGACACAACAGGTTTTTTTGGAATGAGCAGCACATGGACCGGAGCTTGCGGACTGACATCGCGAAAAGCCAGGCACTTATCGTCTTCATAAACAATATCCGCCGGAATTTCGCGGTTGATGATTTTAAGGAAAATCGTCAATACAGGCTCCATAAAAAAATAAGCCGACAAGTACATCGTGCAGTGTCTGGAACTCCTGACGATGCACCGCACAAAAACGCTCTGTGGAAGGCATTGTGAACGTGGACCGGTTCTTGTGCAACCATGGAACCGCGTTGCTTGAAATGCCAGCTTATTGCTGAGGCTCGAAAATACCAGGCGTAAAGCGTTCAGGTCGAATTCGCAGTGAAGTGCCGCACACGCGGTTCTCCCTCCGCCCCGTATCGGCTTGCCCGACATGAGCGTACGTTTTGAAATTAAAGGGCCTGGTCGTCTTGTTTTTCGAAGAGCTTTCGAAAACATCGAGCCGCCTCCATGAGTCCGACCTGTGTAAAGGTAACTGACTTTCTCCGCTATCGGGAACGACGGATCGGAACTGCGAAATGCCTGGTGTCATGTCAGGTGATGTCATATAAACACGGCTCGATTGAGTGTTATTTGACGGGAGTTTTTGAAAACTATGACACAGTCATTGATCCTGGGTGTTCCTCGCGAGGCAGATCCTGACGAACGCCGTGTCGCTTTGGTTCCGTCGGCCATTGCGGGGCTGAAAAAAGCGGGAGCTGAAGTCCTGATTCAAAAGGACGCGGGCAAAGCGGCCGGGTTTCCGGATGATCAATACGCATCCAAAGGTGCCACGATTCTGGCCGATCGCGAGGAAGTCTTCGCGCGAGCCAACGTCATTCTCCAGGTTCGCAGTCTGGGTGCATGTGCCGAAGCTTCGGAATCGGACATTGCGCGGCTGCGAAAAGGTCAACTGCTCGTGGCAGGCTGCGAGCCGCTTTGGTGCCCGGATGTCATTGCAAAAGCTGCGGCAACCGGAGCGACGGTGTTCTCACTGGAACTCGTGCCACGCATCACTCGCGCTCAGAGCATGGATATTCTTTCATCAATGGCAACGATCGCCGGATACCGGGCCGTTTTGCTGGCGGCGATTGAATCGCCTCGCATGTTTCCGATGATGATGACGGCCGCTGGTACTTTGAAACCCGCGCGAGTCCTTGTGATCGGTGCGGGAGTAGCGGGGTTGCAGGCGATTGCGTCGGCCAAACGAATGGGTGCCGTGGTCTTCGGATACGACATTCGACCGGCGGTGAAGGAACAGGTTGAAAGTCTTGGCGGCAAGTTTGTGATCCTGGATGTCAAAGCCGACAACACGGAATCGGCAGGCGGCTACGCGAAACAAATGAGCGACGAGTTTTACCGTCAGCAGCGCGAGGCTCTGAAGAAGGTGATTGCCGACTGTGACGTTGTGATCACAACGGCCGCGATTCCTGGCAAGAAATCGCCTGTCCTTGTGACACGCGAAATGGTCGAAGCCATGGCACCAGGATCGGTCGTGGTTGATATCGCTGCCGAACGAGGTGGAAATTGTGAAGTCACAGTCGCTGGCGAAACTGTGGAACTCAACGGTGTTAAGATCCTCGGACCTGTCAACCTTGCGTCGTCCGTCCCGGTTCACGCGAGCGAAATGTTCAGCAAAAACATCACGACATTTTTGATGCCGATGATCAAGTCTGGTTCTGTGAAGGTTGATACAACCGATGAGATTATCCGCGAGACTCTGGTGACTCAATACGGCGAAGTGGTTCACGAGCGTGTTCGTGAACTGCTGAGTTCTCCTGTGATGAAATAGCAAACTCGCACTTGCCCTCTTGATTCAAGGTATCTTCGATGCTTGACCTGTTTCACAGCATATCTCTTCCGATGCCGACGTTTTTCGCCGACGTTCTCCCAGCGGAAGCCTTGCCGGCAGCCGCTGGTACCGGCACGCTCATGTTGCTGATCACGATTTTCGTGCTTGCCGTGTTTGTCGGTGTCGAAATCATCACCAAGATTCCACCGACACTACATACGCCGCTGATGTCCGGTTCCAATGCGATTTCAGGAATCACGATGGTCGGTGCCATTCTGGAAAGCGGAAAAGACGGCGGCATGACGGCCACGATACTCGGATTAATTGCTGTGGTCCTCGCCACGATCAACGTCGTCGGAGGATTCGTGGTGACGGATCGCATGTTGTCCATGTTCAAGCCAAAAACAAAGAAATAGAGAGTATTCCCCGTGAACATGGTTCTTGTTGATCTTTGTTATCTGATCGCTGCCGTGATGTTTGTCATTGGCCTCAAAGGCATGACGAAACCCAGAACCGCCGTGCGCGGAAATACGATTGGCTCAATGGCGATGCTGCTGGCTGTTGTCGCCACTCTGCTGCATCGCGATGTCGTTAGTTGGACAGCGGTCCTGATCGCGATTGCAATCGGCTCCGTCGTCGGCACGGTAATGGCAAAACGTGTCCAGATGACATCGATGCCTCAGCTTGTCGCGATGTTCAACGGGTTAGGTGGCGGAGCGTCTTTTCTGATTGCAGGCGCGTATCTGGCGGGTAAGGAACATGCATCCGGGATCACTTTGGGTACGGAAGGTATCGATGTTTTGATCGCGACGGCTGCGTCGGGCTTGATCGGAGCTGTGACGCTGACCGGAAGTCTTGTTGCGTACGGAAAGCTGGAAGAACTGAAGTTCATCAAGGATTTCAATGCTCCGTGGCAGAAGCTTGCCAATCTGGTACTGGCCATCGCCTGTATCGGGCTGTGTGTTCTGATGGTCTGTTATCCGGCGTGGGCGGGAGTTTCTTACTGGGGAATGGTGTTGCTGGCGATGGGCCTGGGAATTCTGCTGGTGATTTCCATCGGTGGAGCCGATATGCCGGTTGTGATCGCACTGCTGAATTCGTATTCCGGGATTGCGGCTTCCGCAACCGGATTTGTCCTGAACAACACATTGTTGATTATCGCGGGTTCGCTCGTCGGTGCGTCCGGAATCATCCTGACTCGGATCATGTGTACGGCGATGAATCGCTCGCTCTGGGCAGTTCTGTTCGGCACGCTTCAAGCCAAAGGGAAATCGACGACAAGCGATGACATCTACAAGAACGTCAAAGCTACGTCGCCTGAAGAGGTTGCCCTGATGCTGGAGGTGGCGGAACGTGTTTTGATCGTGCCTGGCTACGGAATGGCCGTGGCTCAGGCTCAGCACGCAGTCCGCGATCTGACGAACTTTCTGCTGGCAAAAGGCATTGAAGTCGAATTCGGAATCCATCCGGTTGCCGGTCGTATGCCAGGTCACATGAATGTACTGCTGGCCGAAGCAGATATTGCTTACGAACGCCTGAAGGAAATGGACGAAGTCAATGCTTCAATGGACAAGGTGGATGTGGCTATCGTGCTTGGAGCCAACGACGTCGTGAATCCACTGGCTCGCACGGACCCCAATAGTCCAATCGCCGGCATGCCGATTATCGATGTCGATCGAGCCCGTAGTGTCATCATCATTAAACGCAGTCTTAGCCCGGGCTTCGCGGGCATCGCCAATCCGTTGTTTGCGCTTGACCACTCCCTGATGCTTTATGCGGATGGCAAGAAAGCCATCGTCGATATCGTAAAAGCACTGCAGGAAGGCTAGTGCTTAAGGAGCATCAAAACAAACAGACCTGACCGTTTTGATGCTTCTTTTGATGCTTTCCGTAGCCGGATTCGTGAGAATTCGGATCGCTGCCGTTACAGACGACTCAACAGCTCAGCTTTCTTGGCCGCAAACTCTTCGTCAGTCACAAATCCTTTGTCACGCAGTCCGCCGAGGCGTTCCAGAGTTTCAATGATGTTGTCTCCATCAGTTGATTTCACGGACTGACCGGGTGCGGTGACGGGCTTCGCAACGTCAGACTGTGCAAGCGGCTCGACGCGCAGAACCGGTGATTGAGACGTCAGACAGGTAGCCACCGAAGCCGTTTCAGACGACAACGGAGCTTGCACAAACGAAGGAGCAGGCTGCAAGACGCCGTTCCGTGAAATCACCGGCAAAGTCGAAAGATCCACGGTCCCGTATTGACTGGTGAACGTGATTGAACCACCGACTCCCTGCTGCTGGGAGAACCCGCCGATCTGATGGTCTTTGGTGTCGTATACCCAAATATCTCCACCGGTCTTCACTGCCAGTCGGCGACTCTGAGCAAAGTACGCGTAGCGGACCTGGTTCTGGGCTCCCAGAGCATTCGGAACACCCAAATCCTGCGGCCACCAGTTCGCTTCCGGATCAGGCAGGAACAAGCTGCTGCCGGAACCAATCGCGCCGCCAGCCTGCATCTGCGAATTATTCCCGTTTTGACTCTGCGACTGAAACGAACCGCTGAAGGGTGACGTCTGGTGCCGGCCAAGCTCATTCGAGATATCGTTGCAGATGCTGTCGACACGGTACTTCAGTTGATTATTGAACAAGTCGCTGACCATCGTCATGCCGCCGCGCATCCACTGCCCGCAACCGCCGAATTCCGGGTGATTGAATTGAGCCATCGATCCGTTGCCATTCTGGATCGCGATCAGCATGTGAGTCACCGCGTCAGCAGACAGGCCGTGCCGCTGTGCAAGGTTTTGAACCAGTTGAATTCCGGTATCTGAAAGAGTCGCCATTGATTGAGTTTCGTGTTAGGTTGTCTGAAGGAATTCCGAACGGCGACGGCGGAATTTCCGCATCAGTCTCGCCTCAAGTTTGATTGTCACTCCCCTTGTGACTCAGAGGAAGATGCGAATTGCAGGATTCGCTGTGTTGACACGAAATAACCACCGCTGAGGACAGTGCTTCGTCTCCTGAAGCGGTCGCGTTGGTCGCAGTTCTCCATTATTTCAAATCCTGGACAGTCGGTAGTGGAGGCCACAATAGGAATTCAGCCCCGGGCGTTTGCCGAATTTCGATTCCGCAACCTTCAGGACGATATTGTCCGCTGTCGCCGCATCGAAGCCACAGCAACCGCACGACGCATGCCGATCTCCAGACGCATGCGCAGAGTTCGGCCGGTCAGCGGACGGAACGAAAATTCGCGAACGGCAACCGCCTGACGTTTAGCTACGACTCCGCCGATAGCAGCACCTTGCTGACCGACAGCACAGAACCTCATACTGCGACGTTTGACGCAGTGGGACGAACAACTTCTGGGTTCCAGAAAGCTGTCCGGAGCCATTCTTGTTGGTAAATGTCTGCAAACGGTTCCTGACCCTTTTGGATGCTTTCCAAGTTCGGGTTAGTGACACATTTCAGCGACTCAGTAAATCATCAGTTTCGCCGAGGACTTCCTGAGCAAAATGCAACACGCGGTAGATGATTACGTCGTTCTCTTCAATCGTAAACAGAACGCGATGTGTCAGCTTGCCGGAGACGCCGTACAGCAGGTGACGGATTGGCAGTTCAAGGCTGTCGGCTTCTGGAGCCATCCCGCAACGCGTCGGCATTTGAGTGAGAGACTTCATCGCATCGAAGATACCGAGATACCATCGATCAGCCTGTTCTTTGGATCGGTGTTCCTCCCACCAGTCGGCATTCCGGTTGATATCGTTTTCGGCCCTCTGCGTCAGGCGGAGGGTGAACACTAAACAGCATCCGGAGCGATATTGCGTTGGCGGCGGAATTCCGCGTCGAACTCATCAAGTGTCCGCATCCGTCCGGCGTTCGCGTCTTCGATACCTTCACGGATCGCTCGCAGGTCTGCCTCATTTTTGATCAGACGATTGACGTATTCTTCGACGTTGTCAAACCCTGCTGAACGAGCCATCTGTCGGGCTTCATCGACATTGGAAATGTGAATCTGCATGAATTGTCTCCTGCCGAAATGATATCACACGCTGTCGTCAGAACTCAAGAAGTTCGTGCCCCGTTTTTTCGTGAACCGCTGAATGCCATTGATCACAATGCCGTCAGGTTTTTTGACCAGGACGATTCATTAAGCGAACTCAAGTCTTTTCCGCCGCGCCATGGAATGAACGGCACCCAACACGAAACATCGGCAAAGTCTGGTGAATGAAGTCGCTGCGAATCAGAATGTTCCTTCCGCCGATCGTCACTCAATCTGGAAACGAACGGACGGTGCTTGGCTAAGCGAGCTTGCTCAACAGGGATCGCCAATTGGTCCACTCGATTTGCAGATTGCTTGAATTGCGGCTCTCAACGGCTTGATCCCGGTGACGAGCAACACTCATGAATTCACCAGAATCTCCGGACTGCAGATCGAGGACTGGAGTGTGTGATTTACAATCTGGAAACCGAACCGAAAACGCATAAAGGAATCGAATACGCGGTGTCTAAGAAAACGGTTCGTGACACTTTTTGCCTTCACAATCCAGACAGCCGATGCTCAGGTTCTTGCGGTGAACATGGTGAGAAAGCCGGCACACACGCTCCGATTCTGGACGGAATTCTCCATTGAAATTATGAAGAGCTTCGTACGGAAAAGCATCCGTTTGATTCGTCGCGTTCATGTGTTCCGTTCGTCCCCTACATGTTCGGCTTCGATGGCCCTGCTCTGAAGATGAGCAACCGTCGAACGCGGGAGTCCCTGATCGAGCAAGAATTTCACTTGGTGTCCTGAAATTCGAGAACCCGGTCGTCGAGATTAGCCGCAGCGTACGCCAACGCTTGTCGAACATCTTCGTTGTCCAACTCCGGATATTCGGCGGAGAATTCCTGACGATTCGGATACGTCGCCAAGGCCTCAAGCACTCGCCGAACCGTCAGTCGCATTCCGCGAATACACGGCTGACCGTTCAAGATTCCGGGGTTGCTCGTAATTCGATCGAGGCTCATAGCGTGTTCTGGTTCAAAAGGAAGTGGACTGTGCAAGTAGCAGTATGTGATGATATTGCGGGCTATGCAACGGCTAATAATTCAACACGGGGTCTGACTCAGAGATTTCGGCGACTTTCATTCTTCGATGAGATCGCGATGCTGTTTGCTCTCGACACGCGGTCAGCAGGAATGAACTGCCCCATCCATATCGCCAGCAGTTGCGATTGCCCTGGATAGTAAACGGAATAGCCTGAATCGCAACAGCCCAGGCTGGACTGCAACTGGCATTGAGTCACCAGCAGAATTAAGGTGGGGGGCACCCTTTCAGCGATTCGCAGATTGTTTCAATTGCGGCTCTCAATGGCTTGATGCTTGTGACGAGAAACACTCGTGAATTCACCAGAATCTCCGGACTGCAGGTCGAGGACTGGAGTGTGTGATTTGCAATCTGGAAACCGAACCGAAAACGCATAAAGGAACCCAATTGGCGGTGTTTAATAAAACGATTTCTCTGACACCTTAAAAGTGCTTTTTCAAGACCAAACTCTGCAACAACTCGTCGGCTGCATCGCGATTGGCCGTCATTTTCCACAGGAGTACGCGCAGTCGGTCACCGCACGAATCCACCCAATCGACGAGACTCTGAGTCGCTTCATCTACAAGGCCGCTCCTGTTCCAGGGTCACAATCAGATAGACTCCCTTTCCGAGAAAGCGCACCTGAAAATCAGCTTGTGTGATTAGAATTTAAGGGCCTGACCTAGGTCTCGAGTTCACCACGTTTCTCCAGCGATTTGTAGAGCCAGAGCGAGTAGCCCGCCGGACAAAGTGCGGCGAACATGATGCTGCCGATGAAAACGCCGAACATGGGCAGTGGAGACAGTCCGCAGGCGGCTGCCACCAGACCCAGCATGCCGGCTCCCACGAAGAGCTTCGCCGCCAGACGGTGAGTCGCGTTCCACACTCGGTCGCTGGCCAGTGTCCAAGGCGTTCGAATGCCCACCCAAAAGTTGCGGCGAACTTTCCCCAGCACGTTACCGAGAATGGCGAGCAGCAAGCACGCGCCTCCCATGAACGCGGTGGCCGGTTCGAACGTCAGGTGCATCGCGGCCCATAGAATCACACCTTGCAGGTAAGTGCAAAACGCCAGCGAACTCAGGGCGATCCGGTCGTAGGTTGATCGAAAGGTGTCGAGCGTAAACGACTTGGGCGACAAATAAGGAAGGGCACGAAACAACAGCAGCAACCCCAGCATGATGACGGGCATGCTGGAAACGCCCCACGGCTTCGCCGCCCAGCCATCGACTTCCCCGCGAAGATTCCAGTGAATTGGCATCGAGGCCGGCAAGGCCGGATACATCGTCAACGACGCGACAATCACGATGACGATCATACCGATCGATAACCACAATGAACGACTCATGATTTTTTGCTCCTCTTGTTCTCAAAGCTAAAGAAATCCATCATCCAGGACACCATGTCCTGCACGACGGTTGTGTTTAGGGAATAGATGATCTGTTGGCCTTCGCGGCGGCTGATGATCAGGTCAGCTTCCTTGAGGACAGAGAAGTGATGTGACATCGACGGCTTGGTCATGTCGAATTTCTCTGCGAGTTGCCCGGCGGACATTTCGCCCACGCCGAGCAGTCGCAAAATCTCTCGCCGTGTCGGATCGGCAAGGGCTTTGAAAACTTCGTTGTTGGACATGGCTTCTGACTACTTCGCTGAATGCTTCACGACCCAATCACCGATGGCCGTCAACACGGCGGGGCTCATGGTCTCTTCAATCGTTCCGTATTCGTCGGGCAACCCGGTCTGGCACGTTTGAAACAGATGATTGAGCGACGGAAACACCCGAATTTCATCGTCTACACGCCTGGATGCCTTCAACGCGGCCTCAAGCGGTGGCCTGTTCTGGCCGGGTGAAACTTGCAAATCACGCTCGCCGAACAACGCGAACACGGGGCAACGAACTTGTGAAAGCTGAGGCCCCGGATCGTACTGCAGGAACCGGCGAAACCAAGGCGTGAGGACTCGCGCTGCCTCGGATTTCAACGCTGCGTCGTTCGCTGCTGTGGCAGCGTCCGCTGGTAGCCGGGACTTCCATTGTGCAAGGACCTTCTCAACATCCGCTTCCATCGTGGCCCGGTTTCGTTTCGATTTGACGGCGGCAAATAACCCAGTTTGCAACTCTCGATTGAGTTGAATCGCAGCCTCGGTTGCACCGGTCGCACGAGCGATCAGTTCTGATTGCTTGAAGAGCAACTCATCGCCGGATACCGACATCGGTGCCAACAAGACGATGAATGACACGCGATCTGTTTTTTCAGCGACTTCAATGGCGATGTTTGCCCCTTCGCTGTGACCGAGCAGACCGATGCGCCGGTTGTCGATGTCCGGGCGAGTTCGGAGATACTCAACTCCGGCCAGTGCATCCCCGACAAAATCGTCCGTGGTTGCGTTGGCGACCTCGCCTGTCGAACCACCGACGCCACGATCATCTACCCGTAAGACGGCGACTCCACGGCGAGTCAGGAAATCGGCGAGCAGCAGAAACGGCTTGTGGCCGAAAAGCTCTTCATCTCGATTTTGCGATCCTGAGCCGGTAATCAACAACATCGCGGGGAGTGGTCCCGGAATGTGTGGCCGCGTTAGAGTTCCCACAAATTTGGCCTTTCCAGCCCCGTTCGCGTAGCTCACTTCCATGACGTCATACGGGAAAGGCGGTTTAGGTTCCTGAGGCCGAACCGGAGCTTTCAATTCGACGTCTCGCTTCAATTCCAGTGGCAACGATTGATCTCCCTGCTTCCAGGTGCCGACGATGGCATTTCCGTCGTCACGAAGTTTCCCCTCAAACACGGCACCAAGTCGCTTTAACTCGATCACGACCGAATCCTTACCTTGGAGAACCTTGTCGACTTTGAGACCCAAGGCGTTCTGATCCGGGCTGTCCATCGTGCCAGTCAACGATCCGTCGAGATTCATCTTGAGATGGAATGCGAGTCGTAACTTGACCGCACCGACGTTCAGAGTCCCCGACCAGACATCATCGAGCTTCAGCTCCTGTGGCGGGGCAGCGATCGCAATCACTCCACAAACAATGGAGAGTACCGTTACGCAGAGAAGGGCTGGAATGGTTTTCCCGCATCGAACTGCAATCACGGGACATCTCCTAATATGTTAGACGTTTAGGCAATTGTCTAAATATAGCAGCGATTCAATCCGAGTCAATGCCCTGAGGGATAGCACTGGTGAAAGCAAAAGGGAGGGAAAGCAAGGGAAAGCAAACGCTGCTCATTGATTCAGAAGCGAGTTGGTCCCTTTTCTTTGCTTGACGAAAAATGTGAAAGAAAATCGACTGTCAAACGCCTTGCTCCGAGTCCTCAACAAGAAGCCCCGAGACACGTCCGAACTCGGCAACATTGTTTGTCGCCAGATTCATTCCATTGGCGCACGCGATGGCGGCAATCTGGCAATGCCCCAAAGAATTGATCAGCAGTCAAATCCATGCCGTCCGGATCCTCATGCGATGATTCCGTCACGCCATCCACGACCAGAAAAATGACTTCCGTTCGCCGATTTCGAATCTCGACGAAAGGTGTCAGCATTGATCTCTTTCACCTTTGACGTTCCCAGGGGAATTTTGACTCACGCTTCCAGCATCGTGACCTCTGTTGCTGCTTTTTCTCAATTTGGGTCTCACAGAAACTCGATTCGATTCCGCATGTCCACAGGCTCCAGCAGTTCCCAGATCAACTCCAGCGCCTGGATGATTTGCCCAATCGATCGCGTTTGTTGATGGCAATATGCGATTCCCCAATGCGGTCGCCCCTGGGAATGGAAGATGAGAAAATCCGAATCTCTGGTGACCAGGATTCGCTGCTCATCGTTTACAAGCACCCAGTGTGCATCATCGCTTTGACCTCTGAAATTTCGTTCCGACGTCGTGCTGACATCAATCCCGCGCCGTCGCAATCCCTCGGCAATGGCGATATCGATGTGCTCATCGAGATGATAGCGGATCGTCCTAACCATTCGATCCAGCCAGCTTTTCGGCCAAGGGTGAACCTGTGGACTGGCGCAAGCGGTTCACGAGATCGGACTCCGCCTGTATCTCTTGCTGTAACTCATCACGATGATCCCAGTAATATGCGAGAGCAGCGTAGACGTCCGACATCGTCAGTTGCGGAAACCGGGAGACGATTTCATCCGCTGTCTGTCCTGACAACTCGTGCCAGACGTAGATGTCCAACACTCGAATCCGGGTGCCCGACACGCATGGACGCCCACCGCAGACATTGGCGTGAATTTCGATCTTCGCTGTGTGGTGAACTGGGGTCGTGGAAATCATGGGATAGCCTTGTAGTTGTGAGAGGCAATGGCACTTTTCCGCTCGACCGATTCTACTAGCGCGATCTGCTTCTCAGCTAGATCGCTCAATAGAAAAGTTTAAAAGGGACTGGATTCAATTTGAATCTTTTGATGATCTCCGGCAAAACAAAAGCGATCAGTCACCCGAAAATTTGGTTGGTCATGTTATTCACAGGTTTATTGAAGCCAACAACCTATTGGCGGTCCTGCAGGCTGAAGCCCAATTTCGTTTGAGTGCTGAGGGAGCCAGACCATTTCTTTGGGCAGAACGTGCCAATCATAGGGTTCACAGACAGTACCCATCAACCGAATTCACGATCCCGAACAGTTGCTTCTGGACCTTCCTGTCCCGAATCGACTCGCAAAGGCTGTTGATAAATGCGAGACTCAGGAACAGGATTGTCAGTCGTTCGTCAAAAATAAACCTGGCGCGTTGAAAAAGGGCGTCGAAAAAAGGTACGCAGCATACGCAGTTCATTGATTCAGAAGTGCGTTGTTCCCCTTTCTTTGCTTGAGCGAAAAAGGTGACAGAAGATCGACTGTCAAACGCCTTGCTCCCAGTCCTTAACAAGAAGCCCCGAGATACGTCCGAACTCGGAAACATTGTTAGACCGAGGGTTTAGTATGAAGTGTTCGGTTCTGAAAGCACTGCACGAAGGCTGAGATTCCAGGCTGCGGGCCGCAGTCGCGAATCGTTGTGAAAGTAGGTCCTTTCTGCCGGAAAGGACTTTGCAGCATGCTGCAAGCAGCGACCATAGCCACGTTGATTAAAGAGCAATACCTCCTCGTTGAGCGGACGTCCGCTCTTGTGGTTCGCCTTGCGGCAATTGGGAGAATCCTCCTCGGCAAGGAGGACCTACCGAAATCGGAGACCGCACCCCGGGCTGCTGTTGACGAGGAGTGTTGATTCAATTGTCGCTTCATCCAGTTATGATTGAGCCTCATCCAGGACGTCAACGTCAATTACATCTTCTAAGGTCTCCACTATGCTACGCTATTCAATCCGTTTGATTGCCGTCTTTCTGAGTCTTGCGATGGCCGTTTCCACTGGCATCGCCGACGAAAAGAAAGCGGCTCGAAAACAGTCACCGGCGCCGCCTGAGCCGACGGAAGCCAAAGTTGCTTATGGCACCCATCCCAAACAGGTGCTGAGTTTCTGGAAAGTCGAATCGGAAAAGCCCACTCCATTGCTGTTTTTTATTCATGGCGGCGGTTGGCAAGGTGGCAATCGTATGGGCGGCATGAATTCGATGGTGCCCGCTATGCACAAAGCTGGCATTTCCGTCGTCTCCATCGAATATCGATTTATCGAGGAAGCGATGGCTGACGGTGTCGAGCCTCCTGTCAAAGGTTGTCTGCACGATGCGGTTCGGGCCCTGCAGTTTGTACGCAGCAAAGCCGATGAGTGGAACATCGACAAGACACGGATTGCGGCATCCGGTGGCTCGGCTGGCGCATGCTCCAGCCTCTGGTTGGCATTTCACGATGACCTCGCTGATCCGAACAGCAGCGATCCGATTTCCCACGAATCGACTCGTTTTTCGGAGTCAAACTGCAGGAACATTGCGTGAGTGAACACGTGGACTGCGAACTGAATTATCCCGATGCTCCGGACGTAAAGCATGCGACGATTCAGGAATACCTGATTGATATGCTGATCGCCGAATAGCTATCCGCGAAGCAACGTAGTCAGACGTCGGATTTGTTTATTGATGATCATCGGGATGCGTTCCAGAATCGGCGACGGGCCGAAACTGTCCTCGAATCGGTTCACAACGTCGGGTATTGTCTGAAGAAGCTGTTCGCTCAGACCAGTCGCCGCATTAAGTACCACGGCAGCTCGCACGCCCAGATCGTCGGCCATGGCATGCAGTTGTTTGGCTCCGATTTGATCCGGGTCGGTCACGCCTCCCAGACTCATTGCTAAGTGCCGCGAAATGTTCTTGTAATTTCGGGTACATACCAGATCGTAAAATGGAGCCAATTGCAGACTGCGTCGATCGGCATACAGCAGCGACAGGTTTTTTCCGTGGGCGTCTGCGTTACCCGCGAGCAGATTGAACAGCGTCCAGTTCATCAGTTTCTGAAGTTCGAGCAGCGGAAAGGATGTGTGGCGTCGGATAATTTCTGCACATTGCCGCAGTCCTGGCCCGCCCTCTTTCTCATACTTTCTGGCCGGACTGATTCCCAGTGCCTGGCAAAAATCTTCTTGATGCAGACGCCGATAGCAGCCATCCTCAAGGACGCGATCATAGCGGGCGATGACAGCGATGGCAGACCGATCTGTTTGGCGTAGCTGAATGTCAACAGCGGGCAATCCAACGGCTTTCGCCAGCATCGTGACAAAGGTTTCGTTCTCGGGCAGATGCGAATAGATCGGTGATGCAAACTTCAGCAGCGATGTGCTCGGGGTGTTACCGAGCGGAATCAATATCTTGTCGTCCTGAACGTGTACGGGAAGCTTGTCCTGCGCCCCTGCCAGTGAAAGTCGGACTTCGTCCTGCCCGGTCACCGCAGAAAATGCGTTGGGGGTGCCCACGGACCAGTCGGCCAGTTGGCGTTCGCTGACAGCTTCGTAACGCTGTTCTGGCTGGACCGACGTAACCAACGGTAAGATGGCCAGGGCTCCCGCACAGTCGCCTCCGATCGCTTTCAACAGTCCGAAATCGTTGCCTTGCGAGATCTGTAGTGACTGACAAATCTGTTGGCGGATCGTGGCTTCCGGCAGAAGATTCACAAAAAAATGATGGCTGGCGTGAACGTCGAAATTGCCATCCAGAGGAAGCGAAATTGATATCGGAAATCGATCTGGATTCTGTTGCCATTCCGCCCCGTACTGGAACGCGATCAGCCCGGATGTGGCCTGCGTGATCTGCCCAACGGCAGCGTCGCGGTAATACACAAACATCGATTCAGACACGTTTTTCACCTCGAGTTTCGACATGCAACTCGAGCCCAAACAACTGCAGCACCTGGATCGCCAGCCCAAGTTGCAGAGTTGGTTTTCCTCGTTCCAGCTCTGACAGGAATCGCACGCCGACTCCGGCCATAGCCGCAGCATCCTTCAAAGTCATTCCGGCCTCTTTTCGTCGCTGACGAACGAATCGACCAATTTGACTGGCGTCTTCAACTTTGACCATGGATACAATCCCGATCGGGAATATTTGGCGCGACACAATCGTTTGGGACGAATAATGTCCCGCTCGGGATTTTTACGCCATGTTTCGAAGTTCGTCAAGCCGATTTTTCCCGCTCGGGATTTTTGCGTAGCAACGAGCAATGATTTACCACAAAAATCCTGACTCCGGCACAGGAATCCGACCTGAGACAGGTCAGACAACGTAGGCCGATCTATCCTCAGATCGGCTTCCTTTAACATGGTCAATGGAACCAGGCGGCTTGCCGCAGTTCCTGTGTTAAAAAAAGATTCGCGTTTCCTTTGACGGTCATGCCGAAGGGTTCTTCGGTGTGTTCCGCCACGGTCTCAACCAGGCATGAAGTAGCTCAGGATGGCCGTGAGCGGGATTGTCTACCAGCCGAAGTTGTGTTGTGCTACCCCAGAATTTGCGCCATCTGTGGCCAGAGCAATTCGAACTGCTTACCAAATGCCCGAACGATTTTCGGATCATTTGTGACGACGATATTCTCTTCATTGTCTTGAGCGTCATTCGTCAGAATTGCCTTGAGAGTCAATTTTTCGGCTCGCGAGAGCTTGCCGTCGCTCAGAGATTGCTTCAACATCTCTGCAATGTCTGATTGATTCATGGAATGTGCCGAAAGGAATGATGTGACAAGTCTTCTGAAATCAAACGAATGGGGAGGATACCGATTTCTTCCGGCAATCGCGCCTTACTCGTCGGGAGTCGTTGCGATGCCGGGATTCGAGATCGTCCACGCGACGCTGCAGACTCCGCTGCCGTGGCATGATGGCATGAACGCGGCACGCCAGTACCTGGAAAGCAAAAGTAGAGTTTGTCGCAACATTTGTGCTGTTGAATTGCGCTGCCCGAAGCCGTATCCGCTTCAGGGATTCGTTGAGTTTAACGATCAATACAGACAACTACTGATTGACTGGGACATACTGGTTGACGGTATCAATCCGGTCGCCCGCACGAATGTTGCCCCGGTCAATGATCCTCCACGCGAACCGATGCTGCACGCATTCTCGTACGCCCAACCATCAAATGTTTCACGGCCGACGTTCGTGGTGGCTGGTGGCGGAGAATTGCCCGATGGCGAACTTGTGGAACGCCGAATCGTGCGAGTCGGTGAGACCAGCCCTGAGGCATTGATTGAAAAAGCTGAGTGCGTCGCTGAAATCATGAATTCGCGACTGGCGGCACTCGGCGGCAGCAGCGAACTGCTGACGGTGTTGGACGTCTACACAGCACACTCGTTACGTCCGCTGTTGGAAGGAGTGCTGCTGCAAAGGCTTCCCGCGATTGCGCGCCTTGGAGTTCACTGGTTTCATTCGCGACCACCGGTCGTCGATATCGAATTCGAAATGGACATGCGCGGCGTGGTACGCGAGGATGTCGTGGAATTGTGAATTTGTAAAAATTACCCTCGGCGGCGTTCGCGAATAATTCTCTTTGCCTGCTGAAACAGTTCCGTTCGATTTCGCCCGAGCGCAATCTTCAGATCTGCCGCAGACCAGCCGATCTGACTTCCTGCCTGCAGCAACAGATCCTGCTCGCTGCGTGTCACTTTTCCATCCACGAGAGCGGCCCGCAGAAGGTGATCCATAAATGCGTTGGCCTGTTGTCGGTCCTGAGGCACTGTGATGGGAATATCGTTTGATGTGGCCGTCGCAAAGATTGTTTTTAAGCGGGATTTCGCGACGCCTCGACTTTCGGCAAGTGCAATGATGTGCTGACGTTCCTTCTCATGAAGTTCTCCATCAACGGTCAGAATGCGTGCCAGAGCCGTCAGTAACTCCGGCTCGTTCAAAAATCGATCCGCTTCCAGACGCTCCACACCGCCCTGCCCTTCGATGATTTGGTCGTTTTGATCTTCGCGGTGAATCTCTTCCATCATGTTGTGCGTTGTAACATCCTCCAGAATCCAGTCGCCGGACCCATCATTCAACGCGGCACCACAGTAGCTGCAATTGGAAGTTCGCCCGATATCAATCGAAGCCCCACAGCCGGTGCAACTAAACGACGCAAATGCCTGATCCGCTTTGCTGGTCGCACCCGCCCTCCTCTTCATCACAAGGACGTGTGAATAGATCCGTTGAATCCCGATCAGCACCGGTTGGGTTCGGTCGTCCTTCGCTTTTGTGGCGGACCAACGCACAAGTACATAGATTCGGTCGAACTCATCAGCGCGAGATGGCACGCACTGCACAATTTCGACAACGCCGACAGCAGGCGTCTTCCAGAACTCACCGGCATTTTGCGCCCAGAGCTTTGGGACACTAGTGGCTCCGGCTTCCAGCACCGGAGCCGCATACTTGAGATCATCAAAGTAAACAGCCATCAGCGATCGCCAGAAGATCACGGATGCACGATCTTCCAGATGCTGAAAGTTCAGACCGAGGTCGCGTTTCTGCAGTTCGTCCCAGCCGTGAACTGCATGCTGGGCCGGAGGGACAACCCATTCCTCGTGCTGGGTGATTTCTGCAAGGACCCAGTCATACTGACCGGAATTGACAATCGACTGACACTGTGGGCATTCGGCTTTATCGACGATTTCCACCGGACCCCCGCAATTCGGGCAACGGCCCGATAGTATTGAAGCCTGGGGATTTGTTTTGGCACCTGGTCGCCGGGAAAAAGACCACACCTCCGTAAACGTAATCGGAAGCCTGTCGCTGTTTCCGGAGACCCTCCGGCCAGTCTGCAGATCTTCTTTATAGCTGATGGCGGATGCCGTAATCCGGACGTGAATCGTGTCAAAATGTCGGTCCGATGTGATCGAGACAATTTCGCTTTCCCGGACTTCGACATTTTTCATGCGATTACGAATGTTCTCCGTTTTCTGCATCGCGATGTAAAGCTCGAATCGCTCTCGCACTCCGTCGGAAATGAATGCTCGGCAGCGTCGCAGATCCTGTTCGCTCCAGGCAGCCTGCGTCGTCACAAATCCGTTGGCGACACGCTGCAAAAACGTTTCCTGATCAAAATCCGGATCACGTTGCTGAATACTGCTAATCGCGGAAGTCTTGAGACCATCTTCCTGAAACTTTCGCCCGCGCCGAATGGTGCGTGTCACGTGATAGTCAGTTCCCGACTTCTTTCCGTAGTAGAATAGCACGGCAATCACAATGAAAAACGGAATACTGTATTGTGGATACGCGAATATGAGCTCAATGAGCCCGCCGGTTGGGTCACCGTCGCGGTTCCCCCAGCTTTCGCCGCTCCCGCCGAAATCTCCGCCACCCCAATTGAAATCTCCTCCACCGCTGTCTCCCCCGCCCCCGCTGAAATCTCCCCCACCGGAGTCACTCCCGCCGTAGTCGCCTCCACCACCCGCTTGAGCCAGCAGTTCAACGGAAGACGCCCAAAGGCTGGCGATGGGCGACGAACACAAATGGACGGCAATCTTGTAAAACACGTTGAACAACCTTTCTCCGCCGGCTGGTTGACTGTTACCTGTTTCGGCAGTGATCAGAAATGGATGTCAGGAATTGTTTCTTTGATCTTTGCTGCGTGACGATCCTTTCGCCACAGTCAGAATCAATCTACACCTGGAGTCCTGCGAAATTCCAACGCGCCGCATCGAACCACGATTTGTCGTCTGCACAGCGATGATATACAGGTCATTGCGAATGCATCCGTTCCTGCCAGTTTCCAAACCATTCAAGCAACTGTTTACCTCCATCTTTCGGGGGCGGCGTCTCAAGTGTGTGCCAGGCCAGAAAGGACTCACCCGATTCACCGATCATCAGTAAGGCAGTCAATGCGGCGGCTCGCTTCATGGTCGCCAACGCATCATTTGGAAGTTGAGCAATGGGTGCGCCGACATTGAGCGACGTATTCACCAGGACTTCAACTCCCAGATGACGGCCCATCGCTTTCAGCAGCGTGTGACAAAACGGATCCGTTTCTTCGCGAACGATTTGCACACGCGATGTACCGTCGTGATGGACTACTGCTGGCAGTTCCTTTCGAGCCTTCTGATTCGCCCGAGCCGTGAGTACCATGTAGTTGTAAGCGTTGTAATTGTCGTCGGACGCACCTTCATTGAGTTCAAAGTACTTAAGTGCGGCTTCAAGCGTTGCCATCGGAGCCAGCGGTCTGATCGGCTCACGAAACTTAACAAGTCGATTGATGTTTTCCATTGAATCCGGATTGCACGGATTCGCCAGAATGGATCGATGACCCAGAGCACGTGGACCAGTTTCTGCTACGCCCTGAAATAATCCGATCACTCCGTCACGGGCAATAATCGATGCCACCAGATCAGCTACGGCATATGCTCCGTCGGAGTGTTTAACATTCGGGAGTTCGCGAAAATCAATATCTTCTGCTTCTGACAATGCCTGTCGAATTTCATCAGTTGATGGCGCGAGCCCGCAATAAAAAGCATGTTGCAGGTTTTCACCCGGTCTTGCCCCCGTCTGCATCGCGAAATTGAAGGCCGCGCCCGGCACAACACCGACATCGTTGGGTACCGGCGGAACCCACACGTGAAGGCGGGCGTCTTTCCGGAGATTCCGGCGATACCAGGCACGATCATAACGCTCCATGAGATGCATGTTGGCAATACAGTTGAGAGCAGTTCCGCCGCACATCACCAATTTGTCCGAACCCGTGGTACGAATGAAATGGTCAATGATGTGAAACAAAGCGTCTTCGAACACAAGTTGAGTCGCCGCAGCCAGATCCACGCGGTCTCGGGTGATCTCAGAATGTTGCACATCCTCAACATTGAGTACAGCGTCGGGATTCCAAAGTTTTTCCTGCGGGATCGGATCACCAACAATTCTGCGGAGCGCTTCCGTATAAGGCTGGTGTTCACCTCTTCGGAACCAGTTTGCAATTTTTCGATTGACGTATAACTTTCCCTGCGGCGCGAAATGAAAGATCTCGCGGAGGGATTTGTAGAACGGGTTTGTGAGCCGATCGCTGTCACCCCATGCTGCGGCACCCATGTAGCGGCCTTCGCTGCTGAGTGACGTCCAGCCGCCCTGCGTTGAACTCAAGATGCTGTAAAACGCACCGAGCGAATCACCGAGACTGTTGTTCTGATAGGTCCGCTGCATCCGGCCGTTGTTCGCAACAAACAGTGAGATAGAGCTCGTATCTCCGAATCCATCCAGCACGCTGATCATGACGGGTGTGTCAGATTCAAAAAACGGCGACACGGCATAACTGAAGGCGGCGTGATTGTCGTGATGCAACTGAGCAATAATCGGGATGCGTCGATCCGCATTCAGAGCTGTGCCAAGCATTCCCGGTACCTGAGCGGCCTTCAATGTATGAAACAGATTTGCCTTCGGAGTACTCTTTGGAAAGCCCATTGGCAGACTGAATGGAAAATGATCGAACATCATTCCCACACCGCTCGCCACACTGTTTGCCGAATCCCAGGTGAAAAGAAACGCGGCAATGTCGTTAACGGTTAAGCCACAGTCTGCCAGTCGCGTCTGAAACACGCCGATGGCATGTTCCGGGAATTGGTCGTCGTGCTTCCTTCTGCTGAATCGCTCCTCCTGGTCATTCGAGATCAGTCGAATTCCTTTTTCCCGCGAGACCTCAATGAGGGCGATGCCGGTATCATGTGATGGTGCGCTGATTCCTGCCAGATAGACTGTCTCGTCGCGCGAAATCCTTTGTCCAATGTCTGCAAGAGTTGCTTTGGCAATCCGGCTCTCAGGCCCCGAGATTCCGCACAGAGCATAGGCTGCGCGAGCCATGCGCAACGCCGTCCACCGCGCTGGTATACCCAGCCAGTGCGTTGATCCCCCGAAACTGCCATACACTTTGCTCATTACGTTCCACCAGAATTGAATTCATGACATTGCAACATGAGAACCGTCATTCGACAGTCGCAATGACATAATCTCGCACGATACAGGATATTGGTGTGTACAGAATTGATCTTCAAATTGCCAGTGATCCGAGCGACACCGTTTTAGCATTGATTGGGGGGCAAGGTCCGGTTTTGCGAATGGCATTTCCAGTCATCGAACAATCAGTTTCTATATCGGTCGTATGGACGAAGAATGTAACCGAGTGATATAGTATGTTTAGTCAGCGTCTGGGAGCAGGAAACTTAAATGCGCAGCGTGATAACTCAAGCAATCGTGTTACCGGCTCCAGCGAAAGCATTGTTCGAAATGTACCTGAGTGCTGCCGAACACGAAGCAATTACCGGAGCACCAGTAACGATAGGGGGAACGCCCGGATCTGAATTTCGTGCTTTTGGAGGTACTCTTAGTGGCACAATGGTAGCGGTCGTCAGACCAGTGTTGATTGTTCAATCCTGGCGATCGACAGCATTCAAACCGACCGATCGGGACTCGACCTTGATTCTGAGTTTCAGACCCGAAGGAGATTCCGGACAGATTAACCTGGTCCATATCGATGTCCCGGACCATGATTATGCTGGTGTCAATGAAGGTTGGGGAAAATACTATTGGACCCCTTGGAGGAAATACATAGAGAGGTAAGGTACGCTGAATTCACTCAGAATCAGATCTGACGCGGACTCTTGCCGAGTCACTTACAAACCAGATGGATTGGGATTCGTTTTTTCAGGTCTGTTCGGCGGCTGGAAGCCACTGATCGAAGAGCGAAACGCCACCTTCGCCGCGAGGAATCGAGTTGACTTTGGCATCGATTAAGGTCAGTAACTCGCGTGCTGCAAATTGATCCGTCAGCGCCAGAATCCGCGCAGTGGCGATCGCAGAGGATAATCTTTGCTGGGCAGACGTCGTGTCGCCCCTGGCGAGGCAGGCGAGTCGGACATGCCAGATCACGCTTTCAGGTGCCTGATCAAGGTGCCAGTCACCTTGACACCCGCAGTTACCTTGACACTGGATGGAACCCATCCGTCATGTTTTTCGAAAATATTTTCAAAAAACGCGCTCATCATTGCCGGTTTCCAGACACTAATATGTGAACAAAGGACAGTGAATCCGACAACTCAACATTGAGACCTGCCGTTGCAGCCAACTGACAAAGATCTTGTGACGGCAGCCTGCCAGGGAGACCTTGCAAGTTTTGGCAAGTTGTATGGACGCTGCTGTTCACTTTAATAACGATACGTTCCCGGATTCACCATTTGTTGCCTTTGACAAAGATCGGTTTAACGCGCTCCCACTGCTGAACTCAACGGACCGAACGCCGAGCGACCAGAAAATGATTGATCTGCACGACAAGTTTTAAATGCGTGAGATCTATCAGCCTCCTGTGCGGAGATTTCTGGAGGACCATACAGTTGCCGACAGTTTTCAATATGTCGGGGCCGGGGCAACACTCGGCCAGGCTGATCGAATCGTGGGATGGTATAAGCTTCATGGTGCAAGCAAATTCCGGGCGATCTACGCCGACCTTGCCGTACGGGACATTGATGAAGAAGAATTGCCTCTAAAGCTTCCGTACTGATGACTGCCGATCTAATACACACTACCAGAGTCGTTTGACTTGATATCCGTGGATCATGGACGTTCTCCGAAACGTTTTTGGAGTTCGTTTGACCCGACTCGAAGAGGAAGCGAAGAGTGCCCAGCCCACCGCGACAGCCTCCTCTTCGAGTCGGGTCAAACGAATAAATCTTCAAACCAAGCTATGAGCAATATAATCCTCCGACCGTGTATCTTCCAAAGTTCTATTGAAAACATGTCAATGCCCGGCTTGTGTTTCGCGCAGTTGTGATCGGACTCTTGGGGTCTGCATGACTCGCTTCGTGCGGCCCAGTGTTCGCGCGATCGTGAATCTGCACCTCGATTCTAAATCGACTAATTTTCTCGATTGACACCTCTTCGCAGAAGAGCTACTCTGTGTAACACTACATTACGTCGCTGCGAGGAACAGAAGATGAGTCAGCCCGGAAGAAAGCCACTTGGACCGCTGGAGCATGCGGTCATGCAGATCCTGTGGGACCGCCAGCAGGCCACATCCGATGAGGTGCGCAAGGCCTTGCCGCAGGATCAGGAGTTCAAGGAATCGACGATCCGTACGATCCTCAGACGTCTGGAAGAGAAGCAGTATCTTCAACACGATGTCGATGGGCGAACTCATGTCTATCGGCCTCGGGTGAAACCGGAGACCGTCGCGTCCCGGCAGGTCCTGGGGATCATTGACAAGCTCTGCAGGGGATCGGTGGAAAAACTGCTGGTCGGAATGGTGGACGACGAGCTGATTACACCAGAGAAGCTTCGCGAATTGGCAGACCGTATCTCCATGGCGGAAGCACAGCAAAAGACGACTCGTCAAAAGGCCGGTGGGAAACGGAAAAAATAGGTTCGGCGCATCAATGCCGGGACTGAATGTCAGGACGAAACAATGGCACAGCAAATACGACACTTACACAGCACTTACACAGCACTTACACAAAGTAACTTGAGGGTCGAGCGATGTTTGATCTCACAGTTCAATGGCTGATCGTGACGATAGATATCTCGGTGAAAGCGATGGTGCTGGCCGCCATTGCCGTACTGAGCCTGCGTCTGCTGAATCTTCACGACAGCAACCTGCGTCATCGCACGTGGACGGGCGTGCTGATTGGCATGTTGCTGCTGCCTGTACTGTCGCAGACTTTGCCCACCCTTCAGCTTCCCGTCGCAGTTCCTGAGCATTGGAAAATCTACCAACGCGACAGTATCTCACCGCCGATAGCTTCGGTCGATACTGAAGATGCTGAACTGATTGCGATCGGGAGTTCTCAGGAATCGTCATCGTCTCTCGCTATTCACGAATCATCGGGGGAGTCAGGACTCTATCGATCGGAGCAGAGTGACCACGCATGGTCTACTCTGCCGGATGTTGGACCTGAAGCGGAATTCGGTACCAGCAGTTTGAGTCCTGAGGTGACCGACAACATCCATCCCACAGTCGCTGAGCTTGATCGTGATGGCACTGAAGTTGCTTCGATTACCCCTTCGTTGACAGTTCAGGATCCGCAGCCGCCACTTTGGCCGGGGATCCTGCTTGCGATCTGGCTCACAGGGGCCGGTGTGATGGCACTGCGACTGCTGGCGGGTGTTGCGTACTCGCGTCGTCTTGTTTGGTCCTCCACTGTCATCACTTCAAATGACCTGGCGGAATTGGGCGTCGATTTTCATTGGCTGAAGAATGAACGTCTGGCGATGACTTGCGAGTGCCCGCTGATCCGTGTGCCGGTGGCGTTGGGAGTCATCCGTCCGCGAATTCTGCTCCCATCCGATTGGAATGCATGGTCAGCCGAGAAGATGCAGGCGGTGATCGCTCACGAACAGACTCACATTCAACGGGCAGATGGTGCGGTCATTTTTCTGGCGGAGTTGAACCGCTGCCTGTACTGGTTCCACCCGGTTGCCTGGTGGCTGCGGAGCCAGCTTGGTCAGCTCGCCGAAACCGCATGCGACGACGCGGCTATTGACTGCACGGGCGACCGCGCCACGTACGCACGGCACCTGTTGGAAGTTGCATCATCCGTCTCCGGTCGTCGTAGCCGACTGATCTCCGTCGGCATCTCCATGGCTCGTCCCTCCAACGTCGAAACCCGCATCAACGCCATCCTCGATTTCACCCGCCCTCTCTCGAAACGACTGACATGGACAACAACCCTGCTCCTGTTCGGTGTTCTTGTCCCTCTCATCACCCTGGCTGCGGTAGTGCAGCCATCGTCAGCCCAGACAAATGCGCAATCTTCGGCCGAACAATCTGCAACTGATGATGGGACTGCTGCGGACGAGGCTGCTGGTCCCGATCACATCACTGAACCCGAGACGAACCGAAACGATTCGCTCATCACGGAAGAGCAGCAGACTGAGCCGATGGCGCTAGCCACGGGCGTTGTCGGTACCACTATTACCACGTCAAGGCCCGAGGCTAGCGGTTTCGGCTTAGGTGAAGAGACGGTTTCGTCATCCCAGGGCGCGACACCCAAAGAGTCAGTGGACGAGACCGCACTCGGCAATGATTCACCAGTGGCAAATCGCGAAGTTTCGGCACAACCTCAGTCGTACTCCGGGCGAGTTGAGACACCTGAAGGTGAAGCGATTGCCGGGGCGAAGATTTGGCTGGCTGTGACCTCGTACGACGAGGGCGAGGAGGGATTTCTGCATGAGTTGGGGGCGGCCGATGAGCGGGGGCACTTCCAGGTCCATCTGGATGCGGCAACCGCTGCGGAGGTCCGTAGGCGGGTTCCATTCTCGCTGGCACAATTGGTGGCCACGGCAGAGGGTCGCGGTCTCGACTGGATGCCGTTCGATGTGTTTGAAGACAACGCGGAACCGAGTCAGAAACGGGATACGCTGCAGGCACGCATTGACCGGTCGCTGGGGGCGGGACGGTTTGAGAACCGCACGCTCAAACTGCGGCCCGAATCGCAGCCCATCCGGGGAAGACTGCTCAACCTGGACGGGCATCCCCTGCCGAACGTGACCGTTCTGGTCGAAAGTCTCTCGCAGCCGGATATCCCGCTGTTGCTGAAAGCGTTCGAAGAAACCTCCAAGGACGGATTCTACGCGGCAATCAATGCGACGGGCGTCGGCGTCGGTGGACTGGCACGCGGCGAGTTGCAACAGCTCATCCCGCCAGCAACGACAGACGAAAACGGCGAGTTTGAACTGGACGGTATCGGCGATGATCAACTGGTGACGCTGACCTTCGCCGACGAGCGCGTGCAAGCGCAGGTCGTCAACGTGCTGGGGCGCACGATGGAGACCGTGCGACTGCCGCACACACCATTCCACTCAGATGGCACCAAAGACGTCTATGCCGGACGCGACTTGACGTACGCAGTCGGACCCGCGGTTCCGGTCGAGGGAGTCGTTACGGATTACGACACTGGCGAACCGGTTGCACGGACGGTGATCTCCGTCGAACGCTTGTTCAGTGAAGGCGGCGGGGCTGACGAAGGACAGCTTCGCCTCGACACGCGGCACATGCGTACGGTGACCGACGAGCAAGGTCACTTCCGAATCACGGGGATGCCTCCGGGAATCGGCCATGTCCTCGAAGCCGTACCGCCCAGGTCGGAGCCGTACCTGATGGCGTCACAGAACGTCTCATTGAGCGTCGATGACGGCGACGCGAAAGAGATTAAGATTCGGGTCAAAAAAGGCATTTGGATCGAAGGTCGGGTGACCGACAAACAGAGCGGCGAGCCACTGTCCGGGACGGTGGATTATCTCGCCCTGCAAAAAAATCCGCACACGTTGGACAAACTGGGATTGAAACAGGCCTGGCAGATGCAACGCTACCGCATCGACAGCGAGGGCCGCTATCGCACACTCGGGCTGCCCGGGCCGGGCGTCGTACTCGTCCAGGCGGCCGGTGGATATCCCCGCTCCGTCGGAGCCGAAAGCGTCGATGGCTATGAGGCAGGCAAGGGCGGTGGTTATCTTCCCACGACCCCCACCGGCCTGCCGCTCTCCAATTGGAACTTCATCAAACAGATTGACCCAGCGGTGGATGCGAAGTCGTTCATGTGCGACGTCGAGTTGGATGCGGGACAATCGGTCCCCGGTCGCGTCGTCGGCCCGAAAGGGAATTCCATCGCCGACCTCAACGTCCTGGGTGAGGTTGTCAATGTTCCGTTCTGGAAGCCGCACGCCGCAAGCACGTTTGCCATCGAAGGCTATGACGGCACTGGTCCGCGGCAACTGTACTTCAAGAACAAGGAGGAGACGCTTGTCGGCCAGTACCGTCTCGAAGGGGACGCTCCGAAGGAAATCGTCGTCACACTGGAACCTTTCGTTCGCGTCACCGGCCGGTTGATTGAGAACGAAACGGACCTCCCGGCCCAGCGCTATGGACTGCATTGCGACGAAACGTCCGTGGGCAAGTTTCGCATCGATGACTGCATCACCGACGACGAGGGCAACTTCGAGATCCGAGGGCTGGTCTCCGGCCTCGTCTACAAGATGAACGCCGCCAACCCCCAACATTTCGTCAACAACCGCAACCGCTTCACGATCGACCTGACTGCTGCCAAACCCGGCGACGTCATCGAACTAGGCGACGTTACCGGGCCGAACAGCAATCAGCCGGGGAAGAGGCCGCCCATCGACAATCAAGGCAAACAGGCCAAACGAACGGGGCGTTCCTCTCCTTTACCGGATGATTCTGAGCGTGTCGGCGAGGCGGAGGAGAAGGAATCGACCGCCGCTGGCGAGGCAACGACAAAGCGGGACGATGCGAGTGCGGCTGTCTCGTATTCCGGACAGGTTAAGTCTCCCGAAGGTGAACCGATTGCCGGGGCGAAGATCTGGGTGGCTTCGTCGCACGGGTTCAACAGCGAGGTGAATCGGGAGAATCAGGCGGGACTACTGCGGGAGTTGGGGACAGCGGATGCGCAGGGGCGGTTTGAGGTCGTGTTGGATGCAGTGACGACTCAGGAGATCCGCAAGCGTCTTCAATTTTCGCAGTCGCCATTGTTCGCGGAGGCGCAATTGGTGGCGACTGTCCAGGGGCGCGGTCTGGATTGGATGCCTCTGGATGTATTTGAAGACGATCCGGCTCCAGGCAAGAAAAGGGACGCGCTGCAAACTCGAATCGACAAGGCGTTGGGGGACGGACGTTTCGCCAGCCGGGCACTCAAGCTGAGGCCGCAGTCGCAGAGTGTGCGGGGACGGCTGGTCGATCTGCAAGGCCATCCGCTGCCGAAGGTGACGGTGTTGGTCGAGAGCCTCTATCAGCCGGACATTCCCCGATTGTTGAAGGCGCTGGATAAGTCATGGAAGCGTGAAGTGAATGAGGCATTCGACAGTACGAGATTTGGCGTTTGGGGACTCGCGAGGAGCGACTTGCAAAGGCTGATCCCGCCGGTGACGACGGACGAAAACGGCGAATTTGAACTTCGCGGCATCGGCGACGATCAACTGGCCACGCTCATCTTCAATTCCGATCGTGTGGAAGCCCGCCCGGTGTATGTCCTCGGCCGCGAGATGCAGACAGTGAGCCTGCCGAACGATGATTCCAATCCCGCCGGTGCGAAAGACGTGTTTATGGGACGGGACTTCACCTATGCCGTCGGCCCCTCAGTCCCGGTCGAAGGGGTCGTCACGGACTATGACACGGGCCAGCCGGTCGCCAACGTGCTGGTGTATGTCGAGCGTCTGTTCAAGGAAGGGAGTGTCAATCACGAGCAGTTTCGGCTGGATACGTGTCACATGCGGGCGGTGACCGACGAGCAAGGCCGCTTCCGCATTACCGGCATGCCGCCGGGCGAAGGACACGTGCTCGAAGCTGTACCGCCGATGTCCGAGCCGTACCTGATGACGTCGCAGGATGTCTCGCCGAGCCTTGAGGACGGCGACGCGAAACGCATTGAGATTCAGGTGAAGCGGGGAGTCTGGATCGAAGGCCGTGTCACCGACAAACAGAGCAGCGAGCCGCGCTTTGCGACGGTGGACTATATGCCTCTGAAAAAGAACCCCCACGCGCTGATCAAACTGGGGACGGATTCGGGCTGGCTCCAGCAGCGTTACGCGACGGACAGTGATGGGCGCTACCGCACGCTCGGTCTGCCCGGTCCCGGCGTGTTGTTGGTGAAGTCGAAGATTCCGGACTATCCCCTGGCAGCCGGTGCCGAGACGATTGACGGTTACGATGCGCCCGACGGCGTCATCCCCACGACCTTCTTCCCCCTGCCGGTCTCGGAATGGCACCTGCTGAAACAGATCGATCCAGCCGCCGACGCGATCTCGTCTACCTGTGATCTTGTGTTGGATGCCGGCCTCTCAATTCCCGGCCGCGTCGTCGGACCGGACGGGAAACGAATCTCTGACTTCTATGTCCTTGGACAGACCGAGCGAGAGACGTTTTGGGGGCCGCGAAATGCTGACGGCACGCGCTGGACGACCGATCGGATTTCGGTCAACGGCTATGACGGAATAGGCCCGAGGCAATTATTCTTCAAGAATCAGGACGAAACGCTTGTCGGGCAGTACCGTCTCGAAGGAGACGCTCCGAAGGAGATCGTGGTCACGCTCGGGCCGTCCGTCCGAGTCACGGGACGCTTGATTGAAAACAAAACCGATCTTCCCGCGGCGCGTTACTTCCTTAGTTGCAAGGAGTGTTTTCTTCCCAACGAAAAGTATCCGCCGGTGAAGTTCATGATTCACTGGTGCCACACCGATGACGAGGGCCGCTTCGAGATCAAGGGCCTCATGGACGGCCTTAAATACAAGATGTACGCGCTGAACGAAAGCGACGGCAACCGCGTCGGCAACCGCTTCACGATCGACCTGACTGCCGCCAAACCCGGCGACGTCATCGAACTCGGCGATGTCACGGAGCCAGACAGTGGTGTCGATGTCAAGAACTGAGCGTTCGGCCTGGATTCAATCTTAAAGTAGTGGACGAAGCAACGAGTCCTTGAAACCCGTTAGTTCGTCGGGACTCGTAGCCTCGTCCACTACAGCCAACCGTAATCCTCAGCGACGCGGGAAGAATGAATGTGATGAACAAAGCAGACACCCTCTCCGTTTGGACGGCATACGTGCCATCTGCCGATGCGCCGTGGAACCTGCGGCGGGTGGTGCATCTGCATCGGCGAGTGGTGTTCGGCGCGTGCTGGAGTGAGATTCAGCAGGATCTGGCGGAGGGGCCGGAGTCGGCAGTCTCGCGGATCATGAACGGTACGGTGCGGGCGGAGGGAGTGCCGGAAGGTTTTGAACAGTTGGCGGGAGTGATCGGTGCGGCGGCGGTCGATTCGGGGAGTGTGGAGCGGTTGAAGGCGTGGTGGTTGTATCGGTGTTTGTTCTCGCCACATCCGCTCGAAGAGCGATTGACGCTGATGTGGCACAATCACTTCGCCACGAGCAACCTCAAGGTCAATGATCTGCGATTGATGAAGCAGCAGAACGACACGCTTCGCAAGCATGCTCTGTCACCGTTCGGCGTGATGCTCAGAGACATCGTGCATGATCCGGCCCTGCTGGAATGGCTGGACGCAACCTCCAATCGAGTCGGAAAACCGAACGAGAACCTCGCGCGGGAGTTGATGGAGTTGTTCACGCTGGGTATCGGGAACTACAGCGAGGACGACGTGAAGGAAGCGGCAAAGGCTCTGACGGGTTGGACCGTCCGGCAAAATGAATTTCGCAACCTCGAATCGCTGCACGATGAGGGTGAAAAAACGATCCTCAGTCGCACGGGCAACTTCGATGGCGATGATCTCATCGACATCCTGATTGACGAACCGGCTGTTGCACGGCGACTCGCGTGGAGGTTGACGAATGAATTCTTTGGCACAGGCGTGGTTGATGACTCTGCACTCAGCGAGTTGGCAGAGGGTCTGCGGACGCACAACCTCGACATCCATTGGGGCACCCAGATGATCCTCCGATCTCAGTTGTTCTTCAGTAATACGAACATCAACAGCCGCGTGTGCGATCCGGTGACGTTTCTGATTGCTCCGTTGCGCGCTATCGAGTGTTGGCGAAAGCCTCCAGGTACGCTGATACTGGCCGAGTGGATCGAGCGAATGGGGCAGGATCTGTTCTCTCCACCCAACGTCGGCGGCTGGGCTGGAGGGAAAAACTGGCTCTCAACGCGGACAGTCGTCGCCCGGGCCAATTATGCCTCCGCTCTTGCTGAGGGTCGGCTGGCGAATCCAATCCAGCCACTGGACCTCCAGAAAGTCTTTGAGCGACACGTGGGTGCTGATCGTCATCAACAAATTCGAGCACTCGATCAGATTCTGTTTGGAGGATCTACCGAGGAAGCAATTCTCAACATCGACGGAGCCGTTGAGAAATCTTCAGACATCAATTCGGCATTACGTCAGGCTACGACATTACTGCTTACTCAGACCAAAGCGCAACTTCACTGACAACCGGAGAGAACCGATGAACACACGACGAAAGTTTCTGCAGCAGTCTGCGTTGGTTTCCCTTTCACCCTGGATTCCCGCAATTCTTCCGCACTCGCTTCAGGCCGCTGAAAGCAAGAAGGACGATCGGATTCTCGTCGTCGTCCAGCTCGATGGTGGAAATGATGGCCTCAACACGGTCATTCCGTTTGCTGACGAAAACTATGCGAAGTACCGCCGCGAACTCGGTGTTCCAAAGCAGGATGTCCTGAAACTGACCGATGACATTGGCCTGCATCCTGCCATGAAACCGGCCGCCGAATTGTTCCAGGATGGGCGACTGACGATCGTCCAGGGCGTCGGGTATCCCAACCCCGATCGTTCCCATTTCCGCAGCATGGCCATCTGGCAGCATGCCCGGCTCGCAGAACGGGAACACGACAGCATTGGCTGGCTCGGTCGGGCCGCAGACACGATTCACTCCACAGACGCCGCCGCACCCGATTCAATCTATGTCGGCGAAGATGCCATTCCCGTCGCGCTTCGCGGCCGCCGCGCAAACGCAGTCTCGATCTTCCGGGAAGACGACCTGAAGCTCGCCAATCCATTTGCTACCCAACATTTCGGAGCAGACGCGGATGATCTATCGGCATATGTCACCCGCACGCTGACACGCTCGTTCAACGTAGCCAGGCAGTTCCACGATGCAGATACGGTTGCAAACAGTGAATCATTGCAGTACCCAAATTCGAAGCTGGCCAGCCAGCTTCGTTTGGCGACACGGATGATCAAGCTGAATGGAGGGACGCGAGTCTATTACGTGTCACAGTCCGGTTATGATACACACGCTGTTCAATCGAACACGCATCGGCAGTTGCTTCGCGAGTTCTCAGGAGCGTTGCAGGTTTTCCTGAACGATCTCCGCGATTCGCAACTGGAAGAACGCGTTGTCGTGCTCGCCTTCAGCGAGTTTGGCCGTCGCGTTCAGGAAAATGGCTCGGCCGGAACAGATCACGGAGCCGCCGGGCCGGTATTCCTGGCAGGCAGTGCTGTCCAGGGCGGACTTATCGGAGAACATCCTTCGCTCACTGACCTCGACGCGGGCGATCTGAAAATGTCGATCGACTTCCGCCAGATCTACGCCACGCTCCTCGATGAATGGCTGTCCATTCCCTCAATAAACGTTCTCGACGACTCCTTCGACAGACTTCAACTCATAAAGTCGTGACTGCGGACACTCCCGCGCGAATGCCCAGCTCAGCCCGACCGGGCATGACCACGCTTTGGCCAAGTTGCACAAAACGCGGGTGAAGAGTCCCTCGATGATGAGTCGTCGGAACCGAACACTCATCTTCAGGCCTTTGACAGAATCTCTTTCACCACATTCCCATGTACATCCGTTAGGCGGAAATCGCGGCCTGCGTGGTGGAACGTCAGTCGTTCATGGTCAAGGCCAAGGCAGTGCAGAATTGTGGCCTGCAGGTCATGGATATGGACAGGGTTTTCTGCGACATGAAATCCAAAATCGTCGGTGGCTCCAAATGTCATGCCGGGCTTGACACCACCGCCTGCCAGCCAGATAGTGAACGCCTGAGGATGGTGATCGCGTCCTGCGGCACGACCCAGTGCCGGATTCGATTCGACCATTGGTGTGCGTCCGAATTCGCCGCCCCAGACCACCAGCGTATCGTCCAGCATGCCCTGGCGTTTGAGGTCTGAAACCAGCGCGGCGGATCCCTGATCGGTGTTCTTGCTGTTCTTTTCAACGTTGCCTTTCACATTGCTGTGGGCGTCCCAGCCGCTGTGGATAATGCTCACATACCGCACGCCACGCTGCACCATGCGGCGGGCCAGCAGGCAGGCGCGGGCAAAGCTCGGCTTCTGAGGTTCGCAGCCGTACAATTTCAGTGTGTCTTCCGTTTCCGATGACAGGTCCATCAAATCCGGTGCCGAAACTTGTAGCCTAGCCGCCATTTCAAACGAGGCGATTCGCGTTGCAATCTCCGGGTCAGACACCTGTGCCAATCGATGACGATTGAGTTGATTGATCAGCGAGAACGTTTCATGCTGCAGTGATTTGGAAACACCGTTCGGGCTGGTCACATTCAGAATCGGGTCTCCCTGACTGCGAAACTGCACTCCCGTGTAAATCGTGGGCAGAAAACCGCTGGACCAGAGCGCCGTACCACCGCTGATACCGTCACCGGTGCTCATCACCACGAACGACGGCAGGTCACGCGTCTCGGATCCCAGACCATACAACAGCCACGACCCGAGACTCGGCCGACCGGGCTGTGAAAATCCTGTGTTCATGAAAATCTGCGCCGGAGCGTGGTTAAATTGGTCAGTATGCATCGATCGAATCAGGCACACATCGTCCACGATGGATGAAAGATGCGGCAATGCTGACGAAATCTCAGCACCCGATTGTCCGTGCTTCGCGAATTTAAACTGTGGCCCCATGACTGCGGCGTCGGGCTGAATAAAAGCATATCGCTGGCCACCAATTACCGACGGCGGCAACGGTTTGCCACTCAATTCTGTGAGCAGTGGTTTATTGTCGAACATTTCCAGTTGGCTTGGCGCACCGGCCATAAACAGATGAATGACGGCTTTGGCCGAACCCGGAAAGTGCGGCCTGCGGACCGCCAGCGGATCAGCAGACGGTGTGCCTGCTGCTGCATCATCCGACAACAAACCGGCCAGTGCCATCGCACCTAAACCGGAACTGCATTGAGTCAAAAAGTAGCGGCGGCGCTGCTGATGGATCCATGATTTCATTTGCGGATTCATGCTTTGTGTTTCCGAAAAAGATCACTGGGTTATATCTCACGCGGTTCAGAATGATGCCTTTGAGATGCCAAATGCCGGGCCTATTCGATTGACTCGTTTAACCCGTGGCCGCAAGGCCAGGTTTTTACTGCTGCCTGCCGCAATGGCCTGGCCTGTCGGCCACGGGTTAAACAAAGAAACACCTCATTTGTGACCGCGCGACGTATAAGCGATTCAGATCAGACCTCCTGGCAGCTCGGAACGTAAATTGCAACTGCTTCTACGGTCTCGTCACCGCTTCATCCAGACCAAATATAACCCTGGCGGTCGCAGTCCAGACTGCTCGTTCTACCCATTCATCATTCGAGGCCTCCTGGTCGTTGTCATCGCTCATCAGTTGCCGTGCCGAATCTGGATTCTCCTGAAATGCTTTCCGTTGCTCAGCTACAAACTGCGACAGCCAGTTGAATTCTTCCTGATCCGGGGGCCGCGTGAGCAATTGTCGAAACAGTCGCACGATCCGAGCGTCATCGGTTGTGAGATCTGCGTGTTCCAGAAGATGTTTGCTGGCCGCTTGCGCCATGTCCACGATCATAATATCGTTGAGTAATGTCAGCGCCTGCAGCGGTGTGTTGGATCGACTGCGCTGAGCCACGCATTGTTCACCGCTCAGGCCGTCAAAGGTTGTGATCATGGCGAATGGTGCCGTGCGTTTGATCATCGTGTAGATGCTGCGGCGGTAGCGGTCTTCGCCATCGCTGACGTTCCATTTGGGACTGCCAAACGCGACTTCCGTGATTCCAGTCGGCTGCAACGGGCGAACGGGTGCGCCGCCGCGTTTCTCTGATAGTGTGCCGGACGCCTTCAGCAGTGAATCTCGCACGATTTCGGCTTCAAGACGAATACGAGGCATAAACGTCAACAGTCGGTTTTCAGGATCGATTGCGACGGAATCCGCACGATGCGCAGACGACTGTCGATACGCTGCACTTGTCACGATGCGTCGATGCAGTTGCTTGAGGGACCAGTGATCATCAGTCATGAACGTCACGGCCAGCCAGTCCAGGAGTTCGGGATGATCGGGCGGACTTCCCTGCATTCCGAAGTCATCCACGGTTGCCACGATGCCACGACCAAAGAACGCCGCCCATTGCCGATTGACAACCACCCGCGCCGTGAGCGGATTTCTCGGACTCATCAGCCACTTCGCAAAACCCAGGCGGTTCTTTGGAAGATCTGAAGGCCAGGGATGCAGAATCTCGAGAGTTGCCGGTGTGACGTCTTCCTTTGGTTGCAGATACTCGCCCCGATGATGCCGAAATGTGGGACGCGGATGATCGACGGGGCGTTCCTGCATGACAAGCGTTTCAGCGACGGCGGGCCGCATCCGAAGCTTCCGAATGGTCTCGACCTCGGTTGCCAGTTCCGGTGCCGACAGCAGGAACGTTTGCCAAAGGGCATCGCTTGCGCTGGCCTGTGTTTCATCCGATGCGAGTAGCAGCCGTCCCACGTCGTCTGAATAATCACGGGCCTGTGTTGCGTGAGTTGCAGAGGTCACCGAGAAACGAAACCGTCCCAATGAGCTTGCGAAATGGCGTCCAAACGTCATCTGCACGGACAGAGGTGAACTGGCTGGAATTGGGTCCTTCAGGACGAACACGGCGACATGCCGTTCGCCCTGACGATCATGCACGGCCCAGCCGGTCTGGACGTCTCCATCGATTGCCATTGCCGCAGTGGCGGGACTGCTTCCGAAACGGTTCTTTGCATAAGTTTCCGTGGCGGAAGCGAATGGGAATTCGGCAGTCGGGGTTTTGGCATGTAACTCTGTCAAATAGAAATCGCCCAATGTGCCTTCGTAGTATGTGGTGCCAGGCCCGCGAGCGGGGAGTCGTTCGTCCGGTAGCGCTTCCAGGCGGAGCGAGGTGATTGGTTCATTGATTGCCGCAAACGTGACAAAGTAGTTGTCCCGTTTGGCGGTGTCGCCGGATGCGAAAATTGAATCATCAGCTTGAATAGTCAGCGTGGGCAGCGATGCGTGAGCTTCTGCGGGTTTCAAGAATTGCCAGGTGACTGCGTTGTTTTGTTCCGACTTCAGCCATGCAGAAAACGCAGCGGCAATTGATTTTTCACGATCCTGCTCAACCGGCCATTTCTCTGGAAGCGCCCACTGCAGGTCGTCAGCCTGCGCCTGATTGGCCTGCCAGCGACACTCAAAATCTGCGTCGGGCAATTCCAACGAGGGCTCATCGGCGTTGTTCAGAAATGCCATCAATTGATAATAATCTCGGTGCGTAATGGGATCGTATTTGTGAGTGTGGCACTGCGCACAGCCGGTAGTCAGGCCAAGCCATGTTGTGCCGGTTGTCGCGACGCGATCGGTCATCGCGTGAAATCGAAATTCCAGTGGATCGATGCCGCCTTCTTCATTCAGCATCGTGTTACGGTGAAAACCAGTCGCGATGCGTTGCGACTGTGTGGCATTGGGCAACATGTCGCCCGCCAGTTGCTCAATCGTAAATTGATCGAAAGGCATATCGGCGTTGAGTGCATCGATCACCCAGTCACGATACGGCCAGATCGATCGTTCACGGTCCTTTTCGTAGCCATTCGTGTCGGCGTAGCGGGCAAGGTCCAGCCAGCGGCGAGCCCACCGTTCTCCGTATCCTGGCCGCGCCATCAGAACATCGACCAGCGCCTGCCATGCGTTGTCATCGATGACTGTCGAATGAGCCGAGTCATCACCGATCACAGTCGGCATCAGTCGTGCAGCCCATTCATCCGCTTCTGCGACCGTCGGAGGCAAACCAATGAGATCCAGCCAGACACGACGAATCAGTGTGTACACATCAGCCTGTGACGAGGGAACGAGTCCACGCTGCTGCTGAGCTTGCAGCAGGAACTGGTCAATTTCATTTCGCGGCCATCCCGCCACGTGCGGCGCATCGATCTGCGGTACGCTTGATTTCGACGGTGCCACAAAAGCCCAGTGCTGATCCCAATCCGCACCGGAGTTCACCCACCGAACCAGTAACTGACGCTGATCGTCGGTGAGCGTTTTCTTCGATCCGGGCGGTGGCATCTGAATGTCCGGGTCGCTGGACAGAATTCGTGTGACAAGTTCACTGCCTCCGGCATCGCCACGTTTGACAATCGCACGATCATCGCGAATCTGAAACAACCCCTTTTCCTTGTCGAGCCTCAAATCCGCTTCGCGTGTTTGCTCATCCGGGCCATGGCAACTAAAACAGACGTTGCTCAGGATTGGGCGGATGTCCCTGGCAAAATCAGGATCGTCTGAAAGCCGTTGCAGATTCTGAGCACAGGCTGGCACGCCACCGCCAACAACAATGATCGCAATGATCAGAAGCGACACGACATGACGAACGCATATCTTACGGTGCTGTGTTGTCATCAATTTGGCCGCATGATCATGGAATCGCATTCGAGACACGCATCGCTTAAGGCTGCCGCTCGAAGCATATACGAGTCGTTCGAAGTACCGAGCGAAAACCTGTGTCACGCCCTCGCCTACGTCGGAACAGAATTCAACATCTGCATCAACCGACATTCTACACAACCATTTATGCGTGACTGCATTACAAATAAGGATTCGTTGTGTTTACAGTAGTCTTGTGGTCGCAATTCCTTAGACATAAACTGCAAAAATTCTGAAGAGAAACAAGAATGATAACACCCGATGAAGCAGGCAAGTTTTGGCATCGCGGCACCAGACTTGGTCTGATTTATACTGTTATCACCTCGGTAATTCTTGGAGTGACGACCTCGCAGGATCCAGGGAGTTCACTGGCGTGGCTGGAGAAATTCAGTTTTCTCGCAGCTCTGGCACCGCTCGCTGCAGCGTCACAAGCCTATGTCGCTGGAAGGCGAGACATGATTAACCAATCCAACGGCAGTCGATAATTCAACTGGAAACGTCAACGCCAATGTGGCGCTGGAACGATTTGCCATCGGCAGCATTGAAGCGTACTATTTTGCCGCCGCTGCACGAGCTGCACGGATGTGGTTGTGGCAGTCGAAGCAGCGTTTTGTGGCGTCGAGCCACTCAAGCTGGGCGGATGCGAACTCCGACTTTTGTGCGGCTTCGTCCAAACGTTTCACGGCACTGCGAAACGTCTGCGTATGTTCGCGATACTCGGCATCTACGAGAACCTGCCACACTTCCGCTTTGGTGAGGTCCATCAGGACCTTTGCACCTTCATGGACAAGTTCCTTGTCTTCAATGGCGAGTCCTTCCAAAACCTTCGAGGTGGCTTCCAGTTTCTGCCGCATGCTGACTTCGAGAGGACGATTTTTCGTGGAGTCCTGTCCGTTGGCCGTCCACTCATACCAGCCCGCAAATGCTGCATACGCAGCAAGAATTGTGAGTCCAGGAATCGCGGCACGCCGGATGTTATGTAAGTGATTCACTGTGGGTTCCCTGATTCAAAAATGCCGGGAAGTCGCTCGTTCAGCGAAAACCAGCCGGCGTTGAACCAAGAACTTCGCAATTAGTGTTCCAACGCGAGTTCAACGTGAAATTCTGGCGAATTCCACTACGATCGAGTTGATGGCTTTGGCAGAGCGCATAAACAGTGAGTCAATCTGGCGCGCACGTGCGCCGTAGCTGTGCGGATAAGTGCCCGACGAACGCCCGATAGCGCAGTCATTGTTGTGTGTCGATTTCGTGTGCCATTGGCTGTGCCAGTGCGTCGATTAGACTCGGAAAATGCGGCACTGGCGGAGCCAGTGGCACACGCCGAGAGATGCGTTCTGAATGAGACGTTACACTATGGAGCCAGTTCGCGAATGCGGATGTTACGGAACAGAAGATTGTTGGGTTCGCCGTGATCCTGAAACCCAATATAGCCTTCCAGCGGACGATCTTTCATTGGACCCTGATCCAGTTGAGTGTCAATGATCTGTTCGCCGTTCAGATCGACCACGAGATGACTGCCGATGCACGTCAGCACCATTCGATTCCAATCGTGTGGAGGTCGTGACATGTTCTTCGATGCTGCGGCTGTGCCGATGATTCCGCCGTGATCGTGAGGTCCGACAGGTCCCTCTTTTTCGGACGAATCGAGAATCTGAGCTTCAATGCCCGTCTTGACCGGGTCGCTGGTATCGCCGACGCGGAAGTAAACGCCACTGTTGCCACCTGGCGGATAAGAATACTCAACATCCAGCACAAAATTTTTGTACTTCTTTTCGGACCAGAGATAGGCATCATAACGCTCCCAGCCTTTCTCGCCTTCGCGCGGCTGGATGAGGATTGAACCATCATTCTGCGGCAACCAATTGCCGGTTGTTTTCCAACCCGTCAGATCTTTGCCATTGTAGAGCGACTTGAATCCTGTCAGATCCCGCAGTTTGAGATTGCGCCAGCGAACTTCAAACGGTCCCTTCCTTGCTCCAACGCCATGGACTTGCAGGCCGATGAATCCTTTGGGGTGTGTTTTGAATCGTTCTTCATGCGTCAGGTCCGAAATCTGATGTCCGTTGATCCATGTTTCAATTTTATTGCCGACTGCGACGATTTGGTAGGTATTCCATTCGCCATCAATAAAATGCTGATGGGAGTGCCGGTCTGCGTCAGGCGTCATCCAGCCACCCGCAGATTCTCCGTAGACGTAGCCTGCCATTCCATCCAGCGAAATCTCAACCTGTGGTCCGTTGACGCGACCTTCTGGTTTGTCTCCTACGCTCTGCGATCGGATCTGCACGCCTGAGTTCAATTCTGTATCCACTTTGACATCGAACTTCAGCTCAAAATCACCATACAACTTGTCGGTACACAGGAATGAATTCGGACTGCCCTCAGAAGTCTTCCCGACGATGCAGTCGCCTTCAATCCGATACGTCGCTGTGCCGTTTCGCTGCGTCCAGCCTTCCAGGTTCTTTCCGTTGAACAGATCGACGAAACCTGGATCTTCGGCATTAGTGACGGAGCATGCTGCGATCGAGATCAGCAGGAATCTGTAAACGGTGGTGAGTTTCATGGAGGGAACTTTCGAAGAGGAGGAAATTTAGCGGCAATTAGTCGGCCGGACCGCAGTGCAGAGGAATTCCGGCAATCTGGTGAAATGCTCACGTGCCGGAACGGCGTTTCGCTTGGTCCGGCCTACATTTAGTATTGCAATCAGTCAGCCAGCGGCAGCACTTCGACCTTGCGGATGTGTACCAGACTGCCTGGGTCATGGTGCTGAAACGCGAAGTGTCCTTCTTTGAACGTTTTTTCGAAGTCCATGTATTCGTACAGTTCGTTTCCATCGACGGTGATCTTGATCCTTGTCATTTCGCGACCACGCCATACGTCATCGCGAACCTCTAGGTCATACGTGAACCACGTGTCGGGCTTTACAAGCTGTTTGTAGACGTGACAGAAACCATACAGCGATCCGGTTCGAATTGGGTCGCTGTGAGTACTGTCGATCTGAGCTTCATAACCGTCGGAAAAACTTGGTTTCGCAGTGGTGCGGAAGTACAGGCCTGAGTTACCGCGGTCGCTGATTTTTACTTCGGCTCGGTAACGGAAATTCTTATACGGGCCGGTGGTGTTGACCAACATCGACGCCGGACCGGAACCTGTGAGTGAACCGTCCTTCACTTCCCAGACACTTCCTTCTTTTCCGACTTTCTCCCATCCTTCCATCGTTTTTCCGTCGAACAAGGAAATCCATTTCGCATCGTCGGCAAAGCTGTTGGCACCAATTGACACGGCCAACAGCGCAGTGAAAGTACAAATAAATCGAGATGCAAAGGTGATCATCAGCAGATTCCGAATAGAGTCGCGATTTTGTTGATCGATTTGCGATCAACATTTCAAAAACAGGCAGGTTACCTGTTCAACGAACTTTGCACTTTAGTGTTACCGTCAGCAAATGCAATTGTGGGCGACAAGTTTCGGGACGAGAGGTGCGGGGATCGCTGCTGGCTGCGAGGTTTCATGTTTTCCCCCGTCGTTGACTTATAAGCGATGCTTACGCTTCGGATTGAAATTCGATTAACATCTGTCGCTGACTTTGAATCGTTGCGATCATCCTGCCGCACTCAAACGTACGAGTTTACCGTATTGGAGCTATTCGCTATGAGAACTCTCGCTCGACTTCTTGCTTTTGCCGTGTTGTTTTCTGCTGGATTTCCCCACTTCTCCGAAGTACTCCGGGCCGAAGATCTCCACGTGGGAGTCGCCACGACCGACATTACTCCAGGTACCAATTATCCTGTCAGTGGTTACTACCATGAACGACTCTCGACAGGAACTTCAGATCCACTTGAGGCGAAGGCGATCGTCTTTCGCCAGGGCGATCTTTCAGCGGCTTTTGTCGTCTGTGATCTGATCACCGTCGCGTCTGATCTGACTGTTGAGGTCCGGAAGAGAGTTCAGCAACGCACGGCGATCCCCGGCGATCATATCATTGTTGCCGCGACCCACACGCACACCGGCCCTGATTACACCCGTGAACTCTTCAGCGTTGTGAGCGGCAATCCGCTCCCTGCAAACTGGAAAGACCGCGAACCTTACGCATCAAAACTGATCGAAGCCGTCACCGACGCTGTCGTCAATGCTTATGAATCCGCTCAGCCAGTTACGCTCCTCACGGGGACAGCCATTCAGGAAACTCCGGTTGCCTTTCATCGCCGTTACCTGATGAAGAACGGTGAATACCGCACCTGGATCGGTCTCAAGGACCCCAACGTCGTCAGAACCGCTGGTCCGATCGATCCGGAAATCGGCGTTCTTCTTCTGAAAGACTCGGTTTCCAACAAACCGACCGCACTGCTCAGTTCACACGCCCTTCATCTCGACACAGTCGGTGGTACGCTGTGGAGCGCGGACTTTCCTTTCTTTATCGAACGGACTCTGCGAGGATCGCTCGACAGCAATATCATTTCCCTGTTCGGAAATGGCTGCTGCGGAAATATTAACCACGTCGATCCGAATACCACAACGCGAAACAGCGCGGAGCATATTGGCAGGTCACTCGGGGAAACCATTGCTGCCACCGTCCCTCAACTCACGGAAATCAACTCTCCACTTCTGCAGATCAAAAGCGAAACGATCAAGCTTCCGCTTCAAACTTCCACGCCCGAACAACTCACCCATGCGAAACAACTTCTCCGTGAAATTCAGGCTGGTAAGAATCCTGATTTTTACGAACATGTCGATGCCTATAAGCGAATCGTCATCGAACACCTCCGCTCGAATCCCGACATCGAAGAAACCATGTCGCTCATCGGCTGGGGACTTTCGGCTTCCAGGGCTGGAGCTGGCGACTTTCTGGCGGCGGATCTTCAAGTCATTACTCTTGGACGAGACTTTGCACTGGTTGCGCTTCCCGGAGAGATGTTCGTCGAGTACGGCCTTCAGATTAAGAAGGCGTCGCCGTTCAAAACCACATTGGTTGTCGAACTTTGCAATGTCGGAGAAACGATTTATGTCCCGACGCGAGAGGCGTATTTGCCAACGCAAAATGCATTTGCCAGCGGCGGCTACGAAGTCGTTAATTCCACAACTCTCCCCGGCTCAGGGGATCTCATCACAGACTCTGCAATCAAGCTTTTGATTCAATGCGCCCACGAGGTCGAGGATTGAATGCGAGGATCGCCAGAAACTCACCTCTCCCAAGCGAAGCTTTTGGGGAGGGAGGGGGGGGCCGGTTCGCTTTGAACTCAACTGACATGTTTTTGGACAGTGGATCGCCAAGACGAAACTTGAACCTTGCTATATTTCAGTCGTTTGGGTCCGTCGTACTGCGTAAGCGGATTCATTATTCAAAGTCCTCACACGCCCTCCCCCGGGCCATTGCTTCGCTCGGCCCGACCCCTCCCTGCTTCGCCGGGAGGGGTTGAGAGGGCTGAAACTTTGAACAGGCGCTTCAGGACATCGCCAATGTCATCAAAGAATGAGTACAAAACCGGGATTGCGAGCAGCGTCAACAACAGCGAAAAAGTCTGCCCACCAACAGCCAGCACTGCAATGGAGCGGCGTTCTTCGGCACCGGGCCCAGTTGCAATCAGCAACGGCAGCAGGCCCGCCACGAACGACACAGTTGTCATCAGAATCGGTCTTAGACGATCACGGTTCGCCTGCATGATGGCATCCAGCCGATTCATCCCGTTAGCGCGCAGAGCGTTGGTGTGATCGACCTGCAGAATGGCCGCTTTCTTGACGACTCCGAACAGCACCAGAATACCCATCGCGGAATACAGATTCAGCGTTTCGCCTCCATAGTGCAGACTCAGCAGTCCGAACGGAACCGCAAGAGGCAGTGACAACAGAATGACAAGCGGATGCACAAGATGCTCGTATTGAGCTGCCAGTACGATATACATAAACACGAATGACAGAAGGAACGTCCAGCCAAAGTCGGAAAGTGTGCGTTCCAGTTCTCGCCCGCCACCCAGAACCTGAGTGCTGAAGCCATCCGGAATCCCGATCTCTTCCGCAGCAGCATGCATCGCCGCAATGCGATCTCCCAGCGCGTAACCACCGTCAATGTTCGCCCGTACGGAAACCATTCGCTGACGGTTCAGGCGATCAATGCGCGAGGCGGCCTCCTGGAATTCAAAAGTGACCAGATTGTCCAGTCGCACAGGAACACGTTCGGCAGTCCGCGCGATGGCATTCGGATTTCGAAGAGCAGCACCGGCACCAGATCGTATGTAGAGCTGCGAGATGGATTCAGTATTGCCGCGGTCAAGGCCGACCAGTCGCAGTTCGACATCGTAGGCATCGCTGACAGTGTGATCACGATATCGTGAGACGCGGTCATCGCCACCCACTGCAATTCGCAGAGTGTCGGCGACTTCACGCACATCAATTCCCAGCGCGGCCGAGCGTTCGCGGTCGATGCGAACCAGCAGCTCAGGACTGTCGATTTGCAGCGTTGTCGTGACATCGACGATGCCAGGCGTTGCCTTCGCTTTTTCACGCAGCGCGTTACTGAATTTCAACAACTGTTCAAGATCCGGTCCAGTGATTGCAAAGTCGATATCGACTGGTGCGCCTTGTCGCAACGATGTCAGATTTCGAACAGACGCTCTGACTCCCGTAACGTCGGCCAGTCTCTTGCGGACTTCGGTCATTTTTTCGCGTTGCGAAAAGTTATTCTTCCACGCATCTTTGGGACTTCCCTGCAGGATGCCTTTGAAAAGTCGCCCGAATGAAAATGAGCGTTCTTTACTGTCAATCAGCCGAATGAAGAAATCCGCTCGATTCACGTCGCCAAAGCTCTGAGTCCCCAGTGACGTCAGGACCGTTTCGATGCCATCGATTTCGAGAAGTCGAGCTTCCATGACATCGATTGTCTCGCGCATGGCCGCCATACTGGCCCCCTGTTTCGCTTCAATCCGGACCTCAAACTCGGATTCATCCACATTCAGCGGGATGTAATCCTGTTTGACCAGTTTGTAGAGCGGAATATTTGAAGCCATCACGAGTACGGAAACGAAAAGGACCAGCCATCGCCATCGCATGGCATGACGCAGCATCCAGAGATACGAGACTTCGATCAGTCCATAGACCCCTTGCCGTGATGCTGGTGACCCGTTTGCTGAGGCAGTGGTCTTTTCTTTTCGGAGTAAGCGGCTGCACATCATTGGTGTCAGAGTAAAGCTGACAAACATGGAAACCAGAATCGCAACGGTGGCAGTAACGCCGAACTGAAATAACATGCGACCTGTCACGCTGTTCAGAAACGACACGGGCAGGAATACGATAACCAGCGAAAGCGTTGTAGCCAGCACGGCCAGACCGATCTCTTTTGTGCCGTGGACTGCTGCCTCTCGCGGCGACATACCTTTTTCTTCGATGCAATGGAAAATGTTTTCCAGGACGACGATCGCATCGTCGATTACGACTCCGACCATCAACACCAGGGCCAGCATTGTGACGTTGTTCAGTGTGAATCCGAACCATCGCATGAAAGCGAATGTTGCAATGATCGAGGCAGGAATTGCAACGGACGCGATTAACGTGGAACGCCACGATCGCATGAACAGCAAAACCGTGATGCAAGCTAAAATACTTCCGGAAATCAGGTGCTGTTCGATTTCGTGCAAAGCCGAAACGATATACCGGGACTGATCCTGAATGATCTCGACAGACACATCCTCAGGGAGCAATTCCCTGCATCGCGGCAACAGATCCTTGATGCCATCAACGACTGCGACAGTATTTTCGCCCGATTGTCGCTGGACTTGCAGCACGACTGCCGGACGCCCATTCAGTCGAGCCAGCGTGCGAACATCTTTCGTGGAATCCTGAACCTGACCGAGATCACTCAACCGGACAGGCGATCCATTGATTGTTGCGACTACAAGATCAGGAAAGTCACGAGCATGCGGCAATCGCCCGATCGTTCGCAGCGAACGTTCGCGAAGACCTTCGTCAATGCGACCTCCGGGAACTTCCGTATTCTGCCGAATCACCGCTTCGCGCACTTCCAGGATCGATAACCGATGAGCCGCCAGACGCCGTGCATCAATATCCACTTTTACTGCACGGTCGGCGGCTCCGGCAATTCGAACCTGACCAACGCCGTGTGACGATTCGATCACATTCTTGACATAATTGTCGGCCAGTACGAACAGTTCACGCGATGTTCGAGGTCCGGATACAGTCAACGTCATCACAGGCGATGAATCCAGATCCTGCTTCTGCACTACGGGCGGATCGATATCCGGTGGCAGACGATTGAGAATGCCAGACACCGCGTCGCGAACATCCTGAGTGGCAGCATCCACGTTGCGATTCAGACCAAAAGTCACGATGACGAAGGATTGCCCGTCCCGCGAGATCGATCGCAGTTCGTCGATGCCGGCGACAGTCGCCACCGCATCTTCAACAAGCGAAGTGACCTCAGACTCGACCTCTTCTGAAGCGGCTCCCGGATAATTCGTTCGCACGTAGATCGTCGGAAGATCCATATTGGGAAAGCGATCGACTCCCAGTTGCGGAAAAGCGGTCACTCCGGCAACAAGTAGCGCAGCGATCATCATCAATGCGAAGATAGGGCGCTTGACACAGATTTCCGCCAGCCACGACACAAGTCTGGACCTTTGCTCTATTGCACGACAGGTTTCGATGTCCGGTGAGTTGTCGGCACCACTGCCGGAATTCCCAAGCTGCCATCCAGAAGAATGACGTCACCAGCAACCAGGCCGCGCAGGATTTCAATGCCTTCTGATCTTCTTTCACCCGTCAGTACCGATTGTTCCCGAGTTTCCCCATCGACAACCTTCCAGACTTTTTCAGCCCCTGCAAATTCGATCAATGCAGACGGCGGGATTACGATCGCGGTCGCCTGATCGTTGATCACAATTCGAGCTTCCGCAAACAGACCACTTCGCAATCGACCACTGGAATTGTCAATCACCGCTTCAAACAGCAGTGAACGACTGGAAAGATCGATGGCGGGGCTGATCCGAGTGATCTGAGCTGTCTCCGGTTGTTCGATGGATTCGATCTGCAGTTGCATGGTCTGTCCGACAGACATGTTGACGGCGAATCGTTCCGGGACGGTTCCACGAAAGCGAAGCTGATCGAGTCGGACAACCGTGATCGCTGCATCGCCAATTCGCATATATGTGCCTGGGGAGACATTTTTTTCCTGAATGAGTCCATTGAACGGGGCCACGATCACGGTGTTCGCAAGTTGTTCCTGAGCCAGCGACAGGTCCGCCTCGCGAACGCCGATCAGAGCAATCTTTTCATACACTCCATTCATAGCCGATTTGAAGCGTGCTTCTGCGACGGCCGTACTGGCTTCAATCTGCTGCATTTCAGCGGCTGTGATGGTTTTTCGATCCTGAAGTTGTCTGGCGCGATCCAGATTCCCGCGGGCTTCGTTCCAAAGCGCCTTCTGTTCAAGAACCGGCGGAGCGTTTTCCGGATCGAGCGCGGATGTCAGAACTCCCGGACGCAGACCAACCGCCGACCTCGCCTGCAACAGTTGAGCCTCCGCCTGCTGGACGCGCAGCTTGAGTTCCGCCTGACTGAGCTTGACCAGTGCGGTTCCTGCATCAACATGGTCGCCAAGATCAACGTGGACAAAATCAACTCGTCCTTCGATTCTGCTTCCCACAACCGCTTGGTCATCCGGAATCAAGTTTCCATGACTGCGGACAATTTTTGGCCAGGACTGTGGGGCAATTTTCACGACAGCGACGTCAAGGACCGGCAGGGACTTTGGCAGAGCGGCAGCAGGATTCTGATCATCGACAGAAAAGCAGCCTGCGACAAATAGCACAAAAATCAGGAAACTGCTGATTGGTATTAATCGCAATAGTTGAGGATTCAGAGGTCGGATTTTGAAGGCAGTCATAGTCCGGTCCCTCAAGATTTGAAATAACGAAATCGCCGAAAATATAGCGTGGTCGCGTCGCGGATGCGTTTTCGGAATGATCACAGGAAAGAGGATACGGCAGGACTCTCATCGAAAGACAACCGTCATAACATCAAAGTTGTCACAAGGTTCTGCAAGGGAGCGAACTCACATGATGATCAATCAGTAGGGCATGGGCAATTGCGACAAGCTTCTAAAGCAGGTCTTTTCAGAAATCATGTGAACCTGCGAAATCTGCCGGATGATTTTTTGGGGCGAGTTTGTTTATTCTCAATACATAAACTGTAGGGGTCTTTCTGGCCGTGCCGATGAATCCGCTGGTAAGGATTATTCGCAATCGCCAGGGTTGGCCGTTGTGGCTTCGAGGGTATAGCAAAAGGTATGAAAAGATGCGAAAGCACACGATTCTCGCCAAGGCCGCCAGCATCGCTGTGTGCTTTGGAATACTCCTGTCAAACACCGCGTCTGCATTTGCAGGAGGTCCCTCGCAGGTCGCTCGCGATGTCGAGTTGACTGGAGACGGCACTCTGTACGGACAGATTTATACATCCGAAGGCCGCGTGGTGGAGAATGCTCCTGTGGAACTTCGTTATCAGGGCGTTAGCGTCGCTCATGCAATGACTGGTGCCAACGGTGACTTTGTGATTACCGGAGTTCGCGGCGGGGCCCACGATCTTTCGGTCGGAGCAGCGACGACTTCAGTTCGACTCTGGAAAAACGGCACGGCTCCCGAAGGTGCAGTGCAAAGTCTGATCGTTGCGGGTGACGAGAGTGTTGTTCGCGGTCAAGCCTGTGATGAATACGGAAACCCATGCGGAACGTGTGCTCCACCAAGTTCCGGTTTTGGATTGATCGATATCGTGACTCTTGCGATGCTCGGTACAGCCGTGACGGCATTGGTCTATACGATCAAAACGCACGACGATGTCGAAGACCTTAAGAAACAACTTGCCTCGCCGTAATGCCGTGATCTGAATTTGCGTAAACTCAACAGCCTGCGGTTTTCCGCAGGCTGCTTGCGTTTGGTGTTCGGCTCAGAAAAGGGGTCAGGAACCAATAGCCAAATGGCCCGCAGGGTGCTGCGCACTATTGGTTCCTGACCCCTTTTCTGAGCCTGCGCTACAACGCACCCTCGCCTGTGATCACGACGCGAATCGTACGGAACAGAATCTTGAGATCGTTCCACACACAGCAATTCTGAAGATACAGCAGGTCGTAAGAAACCTTGCGACGAAAACCTTCCAGGTCATTGTCATATCCGTTGACGACTTGTGCGATCCCGGTGAGTCCGGGTTTGAGTCCCAGCCGATCGATAAAATTCGGGATTTGATCCTGCAGGTTCGCCATAAACTCTGGTCGCTCCGGTCGTGGCCCGATCAGAGACATGTCGCCCTTGAGGATATTCCAGAGCTGCGGCAATTCATCGGCGCGTGTTCGTCGCAGCAGCCGGCCGATCGAAGTGATTCTCGGATCACTTTCCTGGGCGAACTGGGCTCCATTTTGTTCCGCGTCATTTCGCATGGTGCGGAATTTGTAGATAGTAAAAGGGCACCCGAAGTTACTCTGTTCCCGTCGGTCCCGACCCGTCTGGCGGCGATCCGATTCAGGTGTCGGTTCAGGCAGACTGGTTCGTCGATCAGGCTGCTCTTTCTTACGAAGATTGAGTCCAATTCTGGTCTGAGAATAGATCACTCGTCCCGGTGAATTCAGCTTCACCAAAATCACGACGGCAATGGTCAGTGGCAAAGTTGCAACCAGTAATAAGATCGCAGCAGCAATGTCGAACGCTCGCTTGTAGCCCCGCAACGAGAGCGGCAGACAGAGGACGTTTTCACGAGGCTGTGTCAACTTAAGTCGTGTCAACCATTCTGTGCCGGGAAGGTCAACAGTGTTGTCAGCACAGAGTTTTGAAAATGATGGCAATACGTCGGATCGCTGGACGCATGGGCGAATATCGGCAGAGTGTTCCGGTGCTGTGGTGGCATTCATTGAAACGGTCTTCCGAGCAGGCTCAAAGCTGAAATTGATCGCATAACGGACAATTTTCAGTATCCGTTCAGCATCAACGATAGCGCACGGCCTGATGGGAGGCGGACCTGAAGTGCTGCCAAATCATTGCGACTCGGACTTCGGAAGGCATCGTGGACATCTTTGCAATGCTGTTGCAATATGGCAACGCAGATATCATGGCTTACCGAGGTGACTCAATCCGGCGCAATTTAGCTAATTGCCAAAATCCTTAAAACCAGCAGCCGCAGCCGCGATCGTTTTCTGAATGTCCTCGTCGGAATGCACGGCCGACGCGAACATGGCTTCAAATTGGCTGCAAGGCAGATACACGCCATGATTCAGCATCGCATGAAACCATTGGCCAAAGCGAGCCGTATCAGATTTTGTTGCGGAAGCCAGGTCGGTTACGGCTTGAGATGTCAAAAACACCGTCAACATACTGCCCACACGATTGATACGGACGTTTACCCTTGCAGCGCTGGCAGCAGATTGAAATCCGTCCTCCAGCTTTTGACCGATCTGTTCAAGTCGCGGGTAAGGGTTTTCCTTGCGAATCAAATTGAGCATCGCGATCCCAGCCGCCATGGCGAGCGGATTGCCTGAAAGCGTTCCCGCCTGATAAACTTTTCCAACAGGTGACACGCTGTTCATAATGTCGGCTCGCCCGCCGTAGGCACCGACCGGCATTCCGGCACCAATGATTTTTCCAAGAGTCGTCATGTCGGGCACGATGTTAAATAATTGCTGAGCGCCTCCGGCAGAAACGCGAAATCCGGTCATCACTTCATCAAAAATCAGCACTGTGCCGTATTCAGTACACAATCGACGCAGTAACGACAGAAATTCGGGCGTCGGAATAACGCAGCCCATATTTCCGACAACAGGTTCCAGAATGACCGCCGCCAGTTGATCTTTGTTTTTTTGAAAAGCCGATTCGAGACTTTCGCAATCATTGTATGGTAGAACAACAGTATCCGCCGTCGCGCCAGGCGGAATACCGGGACTCGACGGGCACCCCAGCGTCAACGCACCGCTGCCTGCAGCGACCAGCAGACTATCCACGTGACCATGATAACAGCCCGCGAACTTGACGATCCCGTTGCGTTCAGTGAACCCGCGTGCAACGCGAATGGCCGACATCGTCGCTTCCGTGCCAGAGTTCACCATCCGCACCATTTCGACCGACGGAATCATCTCAATCACAAGTTGCGCCATCTCGGCTTCAGCTTCAGTCGGGGCACCGAAACTGGTGCCCATCAGCAGTGCCCTCTCAATCGCGTGCAGAATTGCCGGATGTCGATGCCCGAACAGATGTGGTCCCCATGAACCGACATAATCAATAAAGCGGTTGTCATCGACATCGAACAGGTAAGCTCCGTCGCCACGCTTGATAAACGGCGGCGTACCACCCACAGCACCGAATGCGCGGGCTGGGCTGTTGACGCCTCCGGGAATCAGCCTGGAAGCGTGCTTGAAACTGGACGCACTGCGATTTCGTTTTGATGTGTCAGGAAGCACTGTTACTCCAGAATTTCAAGACCAGGCTTAGCCGCCTTTAATGCCGCGACGGTTTCCGGTTTGGGAAGCGAGTTACTGAGGTTCAGCCACTTCAGCGCGGGCAGTTGACTCAATTGTATGATGCCAGCATCACCCATCTGCGAACCAGCGACGCTCAGGCGTTCCAGTTTTTGCAGCTTGAGCAGTGTTGGCACGGACTCATCGGTGATCTGGGTCGCTTCAAGATTCAGTTCCGTCAGATTCGTCAATGTTCCGAGCGTCGCAAAATTTTCGTCCCGGACTCTCTTGATTTCTCGCAGTTCCAAATACGTCAGCTTTGTGAGCTTGCCCAGCGCCCCGAGTGTTTTGCCTTTCAGCGTGCGGCATTCGCTGATGTCCAGGTAGGCAAGATTCGGAAGGTTGCCAATGATTTCGAGACTGCTGTCATCGATAGAAGTTTCGCGGAGTTCCAGGCGAGTCAGTTCTGTGAGACCGGCCAGATGTTTGATGCCATCGCCACTCACATCTGCCAGTCGGCAGCCGAATCGTTTTAGTTTTTTGAGCTTCGCAAGCTCGACCATTCCGACATCCGTCAAACGAGACGCCTCCATCTGCAGAGATTCGAGCGTTGCCATGCTGCCGATTGCCGACATCGCGGCATCAGTGACCGCAGTGTAATTGAGATTCAGTGATTTGAGCGGCAGCCCCCGAAGGTATTCAATCCCGGCATCCGTCACTTTGGATTTTTCCAACTGCACATCGACGAGTGTTTTTAACCCCGCCAGATGCGCAACACCAGCGTCGGTGACGTTCGTATTTCGCAGATCAATCGCTCGCAGCTTTGAAAGATTTTCTATCGATTCCAGACCGGCATCTGTGAATCCGGCCCGACGAAGTGTTAAGACTTCGATCGATGGCATTCCACCAACGACTTTCAGAGTTTCGTCGCCAATCGCCGAACAATCAGTCAGGTCCAGTCGTTTCAGAGCGGTAAGGCTTGACAGGAATTTCATGCCCTGGTCATTCATGCCTGGGCCTCCGAAGCGAGCCACGGTGATGTTTGGCACGCCAACGAGATACTTCATTGTATCTGAAAAATCAATGTCCGATGAAACAGCGATTTCCGTCACGACGCCTGCAGCATTTTTCTTGAAACTGCACCCGCCCTTTTCAAGCGCCGCGACGGCAGCCTGGTCATCAGGCGTGACCTTGACACCTGCGGCCTTCGCTGGATCGGAGGAATCACCGCAGCCTGCAAACAGGAAACAACAGATTCCAACCAGGGCAAGAAAGTTGCGGTCACTATTCGTTTGAAAAATCATGTGCATTCGTACTCGGAAATTCAGAATTCGGATGTTGAAACCGGGAGCGTATGCCGCTGCGTGAACTTTCGCAACGGCGCAGCAAAAAGCCGTCTGAAATCAGACGGCTTTCGCAATACGAAAACACCATTGGGCAACGGTTTATTCTTCGGCTACAAACGGCAGCAGACCGATAAAGCGGGCTCGAAGAATTGCCGTGCGCACCGCTCGCTGGTACAACGAAGAAGTCCCTGTACGACGACGCGGCAGAATCCTGCCTTCACGGTCGATTAATGTTCGCAGGGTTTTCAAGTCCTTATAGTCCACGTACACCGGACGCGGAACGGAACCATGACCAGAAAACTGGCAGGTCATTTTTTTCTTTTTGAGACGAGCGCGGCGTTTGCGCAGCTTCTTCAGGTCAGCGCGGGAGATTGTGGCCATGTACGACAAATTACCTTTTGAGAATCCATCAACTGCGGGCAAACACCCCGTGTAGCTCGGATGAGGCTGAAAAGCCCACAAGCTGCCCGACGGACCGGAATGTTCATCCCGGCGGGGAAACGAAGTGACGCAGTGTAATTCGGTGAAGGTTCACCGACAACACAAACTCTCGTCTGATTTCAGTTTCGGAGAAAGTGGCATCAAATCGCCTCGGTTCCGGTTTCGCCTGTACGAATTCGTACAATTTGCTCGAGGCTGGAAACGAAAATCTTGCCATCGCCGATCTGGCCGGTTCTTGCGGCTTCGCAGATCGCGTTGATTGCGCCTTCCACTTCATTGTCGTTGACAACGACCTCAAGTTTCACTTTCGGCATAAAATCGACCGTATATTCGGCCCCTCTGTAGGTTTCCTTGTGACCTCGCTGGCGACCAAATCCACGCACTTCCGTCACCGTCATCCCTTGGACGCCAATTCCGGTCAGCTTAGTTTTTACGTCTTCCAGCTTGTAGTGACGGATTACTGCCTCAAGTTTTTTCATAATTTCTGCCTTGCCCATTTACTTCAATTGGCTGAACACACTGAACTCTAGCTTTGCTAAGCAATGCCCGCAAAATTTGTACACCACAACACACCTAAAGACCAGCCATTCCGTGACTCAGACTCGCACTCACACTCACCTCTCCGTCAGATTCCGCGTATACACGAACTCAAAGTGCAATTACCATGCCGCGAGACAAGTCGCATACTTCCAAGTGACAGCGATAGCGTACTGCTCAATTTGCGAGCAGTCTGCACGCTGGAAAGGCGGATGGATTGCTGGTTCCTGCGAGATGTTTCAGGAAGATCTCTGCTGTGGAGTCTATTTCGAATCCGTTTTTTTACAAGCTACGTCTCTCTATGTCGTTCCTTATCTTCATTGTATTCGTCGGATTCATCGCCGGGAGAATCGCGGCTGTCTGGGCGGCATCACTGATTGATCCGTCGATTCCCTCCGGAATCAGACGATGCAACAAGTGCAGTCAGGATTTTTCTGCCCTGCGACAACTTCTGACGTTCGTCGTTCCCGTAAAATGCCAAAACTGTCAACAGATCGGTTGGTGGTGGCCGGTGGCGACTTCCGTGTTATCGAGTCTCGCGTTCGGTTCGCTTTACTTGCTGATGCAGGATGGTTGTCAAACCGTCACCGAAGTTCGCCCTTCAGTATCTCTCTGGCAGAATCGCTTGCCCTTTCAGCTTGTGTTTGTCTTCTTGCTCACAACCGTGACAGTCGCCGATCTGCTGGACTACATGATTCCCGACGAAATCATCATTCCCGGTGTCCTGATAGCGCTCACCTTCGCAACGATTTCCGGTGAGTTACAGATGATTCACGTCTGGGTTAACTGGGATGACGACTTCGTAAAGTTGTATGGCCCCTATCTTCCCGAATGGATGAAGAATCATCAGCATCTGCATGGCTTCGTCTGGAGCATCTGCGGATTGCTCACAGGTGCCGGGCTGATGTGGGCCGCACGTATTTGTGCGCACGTCGTTCTGGGAATGCCGGCAATCGGTCTGGGTGATGTCACTCTGATGGCGATGATCGGTGCCTTCATGGGCTGGCAGCCGACGTTGTGTGTGCTCGCCATTGCTCCGCTCGCTGGAATCGTGCTGGGACTTGGCGGTCGAATTGTGACGGGCCGCAGTTTCGTCGCTTTTGGACCTTACCTCTGCATCGCCGCCTACGTCGTCCTTTGTGCCTGGCGCGCGCTGTGGGAAGGACTTCAGCTTAAAGTCATTTTCAGCCACTGGCCCACTGTTGTCGGGATGGTTGCTGGTTCATTCGTCGCGTTCTGTGTACTGCTGGTCGGCCTGAGACTTTTCCGGGCGATGCCAACGGAACGACTACGCTGACTGCAGAATTGCGGTATCCGAATAACGATGGTTTCGAGTCAAAGAAGACTGGCCGGAAAGCTCATTGTGGCACCCGGTTTTGAACAGACGTACGAGGCGACAGCAATCGCATTCCGGTTTATCTGGTCGATGTTCCGCCCTTTCAGAAGTCCATGCGTCATGGCAGCAGTGAAGGCATCACCCGCGCCCACCGTATCAACCACGGTGACTTCGATGCCGTGCAAATCGCTCACTTCATCTCCACGCATCAGAATTGCCCCATCGGCACCCCGTGTCAACGCGATACATCGAAGCTGAAATTTCCGGGCAAGCTCGCGCATGATGTCGATTGGACTACCTTCAATGCCGCATAGCCGAGCCAGCATTGGAAGCTCGTCATCATTCAGTTTCAGCACATTTGCAAGCGCCAGTGACTGCATGATCACTTCGTTGCTGTAAAACGGTGATCGCAAATTCACATCGAAAATTCGCAGCGCATTCTCGGGTGTTTCATGGACAAATTTCTGAATGGTGGACCCCGAGATTTCGCTTCGCTGGCCCAGAGTGCCGAAGCACACCGCATTGCAGTTTTTCGCGAGTTCCTGCAAATTGCTTTGCCACAACAGATGATCCCACGCACAATTTTCTGCGAAGCGATAGCTGGCAACTCCCGCCGAGTCGAGATTGACCAGCACCTGACCAGTTTGCCGCTCATCCGTTTGCATACAGGTGGTATCGACACCATGTTCAGCGAGCGCGTCAACGGCACGTTGTCCCAGTTCATCAATACCCACGGCGCTCACGATGAACACCTTGGCATCCGATTTCGCAAGTTCTGCCGTACTGCACGCAAAATTCAGCGGTGCCCCCCCAAGCCGAGGCCCATCGGGAAAAACATCCCACAACGTTTCACCCAGACCAACAACCACCGGCACATTATTCATCAACGGACTCTCCATTTCGGAACTGAAAATTCGAGCGACACTCTATCTGCATTGGCGATTGAAAACTACAAATGCACTAAGATTCAAACTCCGGATGAGATTTTCGAAATCCCTCATTTGATTTTCCAGTCCCCCGCCGATAAATTGCCCCTCATGGGACGATTAGCTCAGTTGGTTAGAGCGCCACGTTGACATCGTGGAGGTCGTTGGTTCGAG
>Ga0105047_10000710_pt1 | contig 57534 bp, 51 predicted proteins | sample MAT04_FD_78384 | JGI IMG/M metagenome (GOLD analysis project Ga0105047, IMG submission 78384) | Freshwater microbial communities from Lake Fryxell liftoff mats and glacier meltwater in Antarctica - MAT-04 (megahit assembly) | ecosystem: Environmental > Aquatic > Freshwater > Ice > Liftoff... | reverse complement strand
TCAGATCGGCGCGGGCGTTGGCGCGGTGGTCCATATCCCACATCGACAGGCCCACCATCACGGCCGGAACGGAAAGAAAGGGCTCGCGGAAGGTCACAAGATGACGGCTTTCCCGGGCGCCCTGCCCCGTCCACATCGGGCCGCCGTCCACGAAATCCGAGAACAGGATGCGCGAACCTTGCTGGACACCAATCCCTTGCGGAAAGCGCTTCATGTTCGATTTCTCCTCGAATACGCCAGTCTGAAGGGAAAAATTAGCAAGCATTGGGCTGATAAATGCGAAAGGGCCCCGCCACTGCGAGGCCCCCCGTAACTGATCCTGCGACGCTTAATGGCCGGCAGCGGCCTTGAGCGCCAGCATGTCATTCACCAGCTTCTCTCCGATGTCCTTATCCTCGCTGGTCGCGGCGGCTTCGCGGGCCTCGGCCACCATCGCATCCAGCAGCGGCCCGGTCGCTTCAGTCAGCGGTATCGCACGTTCGGCCAGAACCGACACGCCCGTGGCGCTGATCTCGGCAAAGCCACCGGTCACCACATAGGCTTGCGTGCCTTCGGCAGCGACAGCCCGCAGGATGCCGGGGCGAAGGGTGGTGATGGTGGGGCTGTGCCCCTCCATCGCCGTCAAGTCGCCGTCGGCCCCGGGGATCTGCACCTCGGTCGCGCGGGCGGAAGCAAGCCTGCGTTCCGGGCTGACGAGGTCGAATTGCAGCGTGCCTGCCATGGTTCCCCCCTCAGGCCGCAGCTGCAGCGAGACGCTGAGCCTTGGCCTTCACATCGTCGATGCCGCCGACCATGTAGAAGGCCGCTTCGGGCAGGTGGTCATACTCGCCCGCTACAACCGCCTTGAACGAGGCAATGGTGACTTCCAGCGGCACCTGCACGCCGTCCGAACCGGTGAAGACTTTCGCCACGTCGAAGGGCTGCGACAGGAAGCGCTGGATTTTCCGGGCGCGGGCCACGGTCAGCTTGTCCTCCTCCGACAGCTCGTCCATCCCGAGGATCGCGATGATGTCCTGCAGCGACTTGTAACGCTGAAGGATCCCCTGAACCGAACGGGCCACCATGTAGTGTTCTTCGCCGATGACCGCAGGGTCCAGAAGGCGCGATGTCGAATCGAGCGGGTCCACAGCAGGGTAGATGCCAAGCTCCGAGATGGCGCGCGACAGCACGGTCGTGGCGTCAAGGTGGGCAAACGACGTCGCGGGCGCGGGGTCGGTAAGGTCGTCGGCCGGCACATAGATGGCCTGAACCGAGGTGATTGAACCGGCCTTGGTCGAGGTGATGCGTTCCTGCAATGCGCCCATGTCGGTCGCGAGTGTCGGCTGATAGCCCACGGCCGAAGGGATACGACCGAGCAGAGCCGACACTTCGGACCCGGCCTGCGTGAAGCGGAAGATGTTGTCGACGAAGAAAAGCACGTCCGTCCCCGACTGGTCGCGGAACTGCTCGGCCAGGGTCAGGCCGGTCAGCGCCACGCGGGCACGCGCTCCCGGCGGCTCGTTCATCTGACCGTAGACGAGTGCCACCTTGGACTTCGTCATGTCTTCCAAGTTGATGACGCCGCCTTCGATCATCTCATGGTAAAGGTCGTTGCCTTCCCGCGTCCGCTCGCCCACGCCGGCGAAAACCGAGTAGCCGGAGTGCACCTTGGCAATGTTGTTGATCAGTTCCATGATCAGCACCGTCTTTCCAACGCCCGCTCCGCCAAAGAGGCCGATCTTTCCGCCCTTTGCATAAGGCGCCAACAGGTCGATCACCTTGATGCCGGTCACAAGAACCAGCGATTCCGTTGCCTGCTCCGAGAAGGATGGCGCCTTCCGATGGATCGAACGGTGCTCGGATGCATGGACCGGTCCCTTTTCATCCACCGGCTCGCCGATGACGTTCAGGATCCGACCGAGGGTTGCATCCCCCACGGGAACCGTGATCGGCGAGCCCGTGTCGCTGACACCGGCGCCGCGAACCAGACCCTCGGTGGCATCCATCGCGATGGTGCGGACGGTGTTCTCGCCCAGGTGCTGGGCCACTTCCAGAACCAGCTTCTTGCCGTTATTGTCCGTGATCAGTGCGTTCAGAATGGCCGGAAGGGCCCCTTCGAACTGGACGTCAACCACGGCGCCGATAACTTGTGTCACCTTGCCTGCCGCGGCAGCTGCTTTCGGTGCTTTTGCCATACTGTCTCTCCGGTTCCTCAGAGCGCCTCAGCGCCCGAAATGATTTCGATAAGCTCTTTGGTGATCGCAGCCTGACGCGAGCGGTTGTAGATCGTGGTGTAACGGGTGATCATGTCGCCTGCGTTGCGCGTCGCGTTGTCCATGGCGCTCATGCGGGCGCCCTGTTCCGAGGCACCGTTTTCCAGCAGGGCCGTAAAGACCTGCGTGGCCACGCCCCGCGGCAGAAGGTCAAGAAGGATAGCCTCTTCGCTCGGCTCGTAATCATATAGCGCGGAGACAGAAGCCCCCTCGAACTTGGCAGGGATGATCTGCTGCGCCGTCGGGATCTGCGCGATGACCGATTGAAAGCGGTTGAAGAACAGCGTTGCCACGTCGAACTCGCCGGCCTCGAAGCGCGTCAGGATCTCGCGCGCAATGGTCTGCGCGTTGATGTAGCCCACGCGCTTCACTTCGGTCAGATCCACATGGGCCACGAAGTATTGGCTGAGGTCGCGCTTCAGCGCTTCGCGGCCCTTCTTGCCCACTGTGAGGATCTTCACCGTTTTGCCTGCGGCCAGCAGCTCAATGGCGCGGGCGCGCGCCAGCCGCGCGATGGTGGAGTTGAAGCCGCCACAGAGCCCGCGCTCGGCCGTCATCACCACCAGAAGGTGCACGCGATCAGACCCCGTGCCTGCCAGAAGGCGCGGCGCCGTGTCTGATGTGCCGATCGACGCTGCGAGCCCAGCCATCACGGCTGTCATGCGTTCGGCGTAGGGGCGCGCGGCCTCGGCCGCATCCTGCGCGCGGCGAAGCTTTGCGGCCGAGACCATCTGCATGGCCTTGGTGATCTTTCGCGTGTTCTTGACGCTCGCGATCTTGTTCTTCAGGTCCTTGAGGCTGGGCATCCGTTATCTCCCCTGCCCCGCCCTCAGGCGAAGTCTTTCGCGAAAGCTGCGATTTCGGCCTTGATGGCTTTCTCCAGATCGCCCGCAACCTTGCGGTCGTTCTTGGTGATGTCGTCCGTCAGTGCCTTGCCCGCGCCGCGCAGATGCTTCAGCAGGCCCGCCTCAAACCGGCCGATGTCCTTAACGGCGATCTTGTCCAGCGCGCCGGAGGTTCCGGCGAAGATCACGCAGACGATTTCGGCGTTGGTCATGGGCGAGTACTGGTTCTGCTTCATCAGCTCGGTCAGACGCGCGCCGCGGTTCAGCAGCGCTTGAGTCGAGGCGTCGAGGTCCGAGCCAAACTGCGCAAACGCCGCCATTTCGCGGTACTGCGCCAGTTCCAGCTTTACCTTGCCCGCGACCGACTTCATCGCGTTCGTCTGGGCCGAGGACCCCACGCGAGACACCGACAGACCGGTGTTCACCGCCGGACGGATGCCCTGATAGAAGAGTTCGGTTTCCAGGAAGATCTGCCCGTCAGTAATCGAAATCACGTTCGTGGGAATGAAGGCGGAAACGTCACCGCCCTGAGTCTCGATGATCGGCAATGCCGTAAGCGAGCCTGAGCCGAAGTCCTCGTTCAGCTTGGACGAACGTTCCAGCAGGCGCGAGTGCAGGTAGAATACGTCACCCGGATAAGCCTCACGCCCCGGTGGGCGACGCAGGAGGAGCGACATCTGGCGATACGCAACAGCCTGCTTGGAAAGATCATCATAGATGATCAGCGCGTGGCGGCCGTTGTCGCGGAAGAATTCCGCCATCGAGGTTGCGGCATAAGGGGCCAGGAACTGCATCGGCGCGGGGTCCGAGGCGGTGGCGGCGACAACGATCGTGTATTTGATCGCGCCGGTCTCTTCCAGCTTCTTCACCAGCTGCGCCACGGTCGAACGCTTTTGTCCGATGGCGACATAGACGCAGTAGAGCTTCTTGTATTCGTCGTCGCCAGCAGCCTCGTTGTAGGACTTCTGGTTCAGGATGGTGTCCAACGCAACGGCGGTCTTGCCGGTCTGGCGGTCGCCGATGATCAGTTCGCGCTGGCCACGGCCGATGGGGATCATGGCGTCCACGGCCTTGAGGCCGGTCGCCATCGGCTCGTGCACGGATTTGCGCGGGATGATGCCCGGCGCCTTCACGTCAGCCACGCGACGCTCCGAGGCGACAATCGGACCCTTGCCGTCGATGGGGTTGCCAAGGCCGTCGACCACACGGCCCAGAAGGCCGTTGCCCACCGGCACGTCCACGATGGACTTGGTGCGCTTGACGACATCGCCTTCCTTGATGTCCTGGTCGGAGCCGAAGATCACGACGCCGACGTTGTCAACCTCAAGGTTCAGCGCCATGCCGCGGATACCGCCGGGGAATTCGACCATCTCGCCGGCCTGGACGTTGTCCAGCCCGTGAACACGGGCGATCCCGTCACCGACGCTCAGCACACGGCCGACTTCGGACACTTCGGCATCCTGGCCAAAGTTCTTGATCTGCTCCTTAAGGATCGCGGAGATCTCGGCAGCCTGAATTCCCATCACCCAACCTCTTTCATTGCATTCTGGAGAGCCGCGAGCCGCGCCTTGACCGAGGTGTCGATCATGGTGGAGCCGAGCTTGACGACAAGTCCGCCGATGAGGGATTCATCGACGTTGATTTTCAGTTTGACAGTCTTGCCGACCTTCGCCTTCAGCGTGGCGGCAAGCGTCTTGAGCTGTTCGGCCGAAAGCGCGGTGGCGGCTGTCACTTCGGCAGTGACTTCGCCCTTTTCCTCGGCGATGCGGGCACGCAGGTCGGCAATCATCTGGGGCAGAACGAAAAGGCGTCGCTTCTGCGCCATGAGCGCAATCGTGTTCGAAAAGAGTTCGCTCAGCCCCATTTTTGCAACCACAGCCGCCATCGCCCGGCCCTGCTCCTCGCGGCGCAGCAACGGGGAGGAAATCACTGATGCAAACTCGGGGCTGATCGACAGGGCCGAATCCAGCGCGTTCGTATCCGCTTCCAGCACTTTGAGGGTCTTTGCGTCGCGGGCCAGCTCAAACAGAGCGGTGGCATAGCGTGCAGCAATCCCGGACGAAATCGAAGCTGTTTCGGTCACGTCGTCTCCTTTACTGTCCTTGCCACATCCCACCGACCGACATGCGTTTGGCGCATGTTGCTTGGGGCGCAAGCAAAGGGGCATGCGTCTTCTGATTTGGCGCGTCTCTAGCAGAGCCTCGGCGACCCTGCAACCGGGTTGCACGGCAAAAGGTGACCGAAGGGAGCGACATTTAGGACCTGAGGATGCTGCACGCGCTGTGCTGCATTGCGGCGAATAATTCCCGCGTGGGCCAAATCGGGATTGCTATTGTTTTCGCACCAATGGCCAGCAGCGTTTCCCATTTGGAAACGAACCTCTTTGCAATGCGCGCATCAGACCTGCCGGCGACCCGCGGGTTGCGGCACCGGCTGGCGTACGCCTTCCAGAACGCGCAACGGGCGTCGCATCGCCGAGACCAGTGTGCCGCGGGTGGGCGCATAGACTTGCTTTGCGGCCTCCACGATCAGTACGCCCCCTACCAGCCAGGGCGCACGACGGCCGATCGCCTCCCAGTACCCTGCCGTACGCAGCCAGAATTTCGCGCTCGAAGGGGGCGCAAAGAGCACCGAGGCGCTGCGTTCAGGTGTCAAGCCATGCCGTTTCAGCTGCACCTCCAGCTGCGCGGGCGAATAAGGGCGCCCGAAGCCGAAAGGCGTACCATCCCCCCTCGACCACAGGCCCGAGCGGTTCGGCACCACAATCAGGACCCGCCCGCCGGGGCCCAACACGCGGTGCGATTCCTCCAGCACCGCCGTTGGCTGTTCCGAGGTTTCCAGCCCATGCATCAGCACCAGCCGGTCAACTACCCCGGTCGCCAGAGGCCAGTTCGTTTCTTCGCAAAGCACGGCAACATTGTCCTGGCCCGCGGGCCAGGGCATCACCCCTTGCGGACCCGGCATCAACCCGATTACCCGCCGCGCCTCGGCAAGATAAGGGCGCAAAAGCGGAACCGCAAAGCCGAACCCCGCAACCGTCTCGCCCGGCGCGGGAGGCCAGAACCGCAAGGTCTGATCACGGATCGCCTTTTGGGCCACCCGCCCCAAGGCAGTGCGATAATAGAAGTTGCGCAGATCAAGCACATCGAGGTGCATTGCGGATAGAGTCTCCCCAGGCGATGTTGTCCAGAATAGCGAAAACGGAGCCTTTGGCCATGACCATTGAACTTTTGACGGTGCCCTGCCTGGCCGACAACTACGCCTATCTGGTCCACGACCCCGCAACTGGCCAGACGGCAGCCGTGGATGTGCCCGAAGCGGGGCCTCTCTTGACGGCACTGGCGGCGCGGGGATGGGGGCTGACACAAATCCTGCTCACCCACCACCACGACGACCATATCGCCGGCGTGGCGGACTTGGTCGCCGCGACCGGCGCACAGGTGCTGGGCGCCGCCGCCGACGCGCACCGTCTGCCGCCCCTGGACGAAGGCCTTACCGAAGCGAGCCGCCCCACCATCGGTGGTCATGCCGTGGAGGTGATCGACGTACCCGGCCATACCGTCGGCCACATCGCCTTTCACATCCCCTCAGCCCGCCTCGCCTTTACCGCCGACAGCTTGATGGCCGCAGGCTGCGGACGCCTGTTCGAAGGGACGCCCGGACAGATGTGGCACAGCCTGCAACGGCTGGCGGCCCTTGCGCCCGAGACACTGATCTGTTCGGGCCATGAGTACACGACCGCGAACATCCGCTTCGCCCTCTCCCTTGAACCCGACAATCCCAAGCTTATCTTGCGAAGGGACAAGGTCGAGGCGGCACGCCGGATGGGTCATGCCACCGTTCCGTCCCTCCTGTCAGAAGAACTGGCCACCAACCCGTTTCTGCGCGCGGGGCTGCCGCAGATGAAGGCATGCCTAGGAATGGGCGATGCGAACGACTTGGACATATTTTCCACGATCCGCCGAAGGAAAGACACGTTCCGCTGACGGATCACCCTATCACGATCACAATTTCGGCGTGTTGCCGGAATATTAAGTCGCCAGACCAAATACTCCTTGAAGTGCGGCGGAAATAGCCGAACTTTAGGGCCATGAGGCAAGGGCCGGACGCGCATCACCGCCTCCCGGCCGCCAGGAACAGGAGCACCCAACGTGCCTTCGTTTTCGACCACACTCGAGCAAGCCATCCACGGTGCACTGGCCTTGGCCAATGCACGACGCCACGAACTCGCAACCCTTGAACATCTGCTCTTGTCGCTGATCGACGAGCCGGACGCTGCGCGCGTCATGAAAGCATGCTCGGTCAATCTGGACGAGTTGCGCAAGACGCTCGTCGATTTCATCGACGACGATCTCTCTACCCTCGTGACCGAGGTCGAGGGGTCCGAAGCCGTCCCGACCGCCGCCTTCCAGCGCGTGATTCAGCGCGCAGCGATCCATGTCCAATCCTCCGGGCGCACCGAGGTGACAGGGGCCAACGTCCTCGTCGCGATCTTTGCCGAACGCGAATCAAACGCTGCCTATTTTCTGCAAGAGCAGGACATGACGCGCTATGATGCTGTGAATTTCATCGCTCATGGTGTGGCCAAGGATCCGAGCTATGGCGAAGCCCGCCCGGTGCAGGGCGCGGAGGAACAACAGGAAACTCCAAAGGCCGAGGCTGGGGAAGCCAAGGAGTCCGCGCTATCTAAATACTGCGTGGACCTCAACGTGAAGGCCCGAAAGGGTGACGTTGACCCGCTCATTGGCCGCGAGTCCGAAGTGGAGCGCTGCATTCAGGTCCTGTGTCGGCGCCGGAAGAACAATCCCCTGCTGGTGGGCGACCCCGGTGTGGGCAAGACAGCCATTGCTGAAGGCCTCGCCCGCAAGATCATTCACGGCGAGACGCCTGAGATTCTGGCCCACGCCACGATCTTTTCGCTCGACATGGGGGCACTGCTCGCGGGAACCCGCTATCGTGGCGACTTTGAAGAACGTCTTAAGGCCGTCATGAAAGAGCTGGAGGATCACCCCGACGCGATCCTCTTCATCGACGAGATCCACACGGTAATCGGCGCCGGTGCCACGTCCGGTGGTGCGATGGATGCCTCGAACCTGCTGAAGCCTGCGCTGCAGGGCGGCAAGCTGCGCTGTATGGGAAGCACCACCTACAAGGAATTCCGTCAGCATTTTGAGAAGGACCGCGCGCTTTCCCGCCGGTTCCAGAAGATTGACGTGAACGAGCCTTCCGTACCGGATGCAATCAAGATCCTCATGGGTCTGAAGCCGCATTTCGAAGAACATCACGACCTGCGTTACACGAATGACGCGATCAAGTCGGCGGTGGAACTCGCCGCGCGTTACATCCATGACCGCAAGCTGCCTGATTCTGCCATCGACGTGATTGACGAAGCCGGGGCGGCGCAGCATCTTTTGTCGGATGCCAAACGCCGCAAGAGCCTTGGGGTGAAAGAGATCGAGGCCGTGGTGGCCAAGATCGCCCGCATCCCGCCAAAGTCGGTGTCCAAGGATGATGCCGAAACCCTGCGCGATCTGGAAAAGACGCTGAAGCGCGTGGTCTTTGGACAGGACAAGGCGGTCGGGGCGCTCTGCTCCGCCATAAAACTCGCCCGTGCCGGTCTGCGCGAGCCGGAAAAGCCTATCGGAAACTATCTTTTTGCCGGGCCGACCGGTGTGGGCAAGACAGAGGTGGCCAAGCAGCTCGCCTCTTCTCTCGGGGTGGAGCTGTTGCGCTTCGACATGTCGGAATACATGGAGAAACACGCGGTCTCGCGGCTGATCGGCGCGCCTCCGGGCTACGTCGGCTTCGACCAGGGCGGCATGCTGACCGACAAGGTCGACCAGCATCCCCATTGCGTGCTCTTGCTGGACGAGATGGAAAAGGCGCACCCGGATGTCTACAACATTCTGCTCCAGGTGATGGACCACGGTAAACTGACCGACCACAACGGCCGGACAGTTGATTTCCGCAACGTCATCCTGATCATGACCTCCAACGCCGGCGCGCGCGAACAGTCGCAGACGGCCATCGGCTTTGGCCGTGAGCGTCGCACGGGTGAAGATACCGCGGCGATCGAGCGGACATTCACGCCTGAATTCCGCAACCGACTGGACGCGGTGATTTCGTTTGCGCCCCTCGGACGCGAGATCATTCTGCAGGTCGCAGAGAAATTCGTCATGCAGCTTGAAGCGCAACTGTTGGACCGCGGCGTGCATATCGAGCTTACGCCCGAAGCTGCCGCCTGGCTGGGCGAAAAGGGCTATGACGACAAGATGGGTGCCCGCCCCCTCGGCCGCGTGATACAAGAATACATCAAGAAGCCGCTTGCCGAGGAATTGCTGTTCGGTCGGCTGATGAAGGGTGGTCTCGTGCGCGTCGAGGTCAAGGACGACATGATCGAGTTGAAGATCGAAGAACCGGCGAAGCCCCGTCTGACCGGGCAAAAGCCACCACTCCTCACGGCGGAATGATCCGGACGACCCTGATCCTGCTGGTATTGACCCCTGCGAAGGCTGGGGCGTTCGACTTGGCACTGCCTGTTGCCTGTACCCTCGGCCAGGATTGCTTTATCCAGCAATACATGGACCTCGATACCGGCCCGGGGGCCGCAGATTTCACCTGCGGACCGCTTAGCTACGACGGCCATTCCGGCACGGACTTTGCGGTGCCGAGCCTCGCTGCGATGGCATCGGGTGTCGACGTGCTCGCCTCGGCACCCGGCGTCGTCAAGGGTGTGCGTGACGATATGCCCGATATCCGCGTCTCCGACCCCGCGGCACCGCCGCTCGATGGCAAGGATTGCGGCAACGGCCTTGTCATCGCGCATGAGGGCGGCTGGGAAACCCAGTACTGCCACATGAAACGCGGCAGCCTTCAGGTCGCTCCGGGCGACAAGGTCACCACGGGTCAGGTGCTGGGCGAGGTTGGCCTGTCGGGAAACACCGAATTCCCGCATGTGCACCTGTCAGTCCGTCGCAACGGCGCGGCGGTGGACCCGTTCCAGCCCGATGCCGCAAACAGCTGTGAAGCACCCGACGGACCACCGCTTTGGTCAATTGAGGTCCCATACACGCCGGGCGGCATCATCGCTCTGGGCCTTGCCACTGACGTGCCTGAGTTTGCGGCGATAAAGGCGGGCCTCCCCGAAGCCACGCTCACGACCGCTGCCCCCGCTCTCGTCCTATGGTCCTACTATTTTGGCAACCGCGCAGGCGACGAGCTGAGTCTTTCTCTCTACGGCCCCGCGGGCGAGATCTTCTCGCGAACCGTCGTGCTGGAACGCACGCAGGCCCAGGCTTTCCGCGCCACCGGCAAACGCGCCCCGGCTGAACCCTGGCCCTCCGGTCGCTATACCGGCGAGGCGACGCTTACGCGGGATGGAGCGGTCATCGACAAGGCCGTCTTCGTGACGCTTTTGTACTGACGCCGAGCCTAGCCGCTACATTTATCCATAAATTTTTCTGGGGTGAGGCCTTGACGTGCCGTTGGGACGGCGCCCCCTGCTCCGGCGTGGTCTCTAGCGCTCCGTCAGCTTAAGCTCGATCCGCCGGTTCTGCGCGAGCGAGGCTTCGTCCTCGCCCTGCGCCACCGGACGGTATTCGCCGAACCCCGTCGCCGCCAGCCGCTCGGGCGGAAAGCCCAGCACATTTTGCATGTAGCGCACGACCGACAGCGCCCTCGCCTGGCTCAGCTCCCAGTTGTCGGTAAACTCTCCCGCGCCCGAAAGCGGCACGTTGTCGGTATGGCCGTCCACCCGGATGATCCAGTCGATTCCCGGCGGTATCTTGTCGCGGATCTCGTTCAGGATCGACACGACGCCGGCAATCTGCCTCTGCCCTTCCGGCGCGAGATCCGCCGCCCCTGCCCTGAACAGCACCTCGGAGGAGAAGACGAACCGGTCCCCCACTACCCGCACGCCCTCCCGCCCCGCCAGCAGCGTCGACAGCTGGCCAAAGAACTCCGAGCGGAACTTGGCAAGGTTTTGATTCTCCGCCTGCAGCCTCACGGCTTCGGCCTCCTCCAGTTCGGCCCGGCGCTTCTGCTCCGAGGCCACCTGCGCCAGCGCCGCGTTCAGCTGGCTGCCCAGGGTTTCCAGCTGCACCTGCGCCTCGCTATCTTTCGCCGTGGCTGCATCCAGCACATCCTGCAAGGAGCCAAGCTGGCCGCGCAGGGCGGCGATCTGCTGGTTCAACAGCTCCATCGTGCGCGCCGCTGCCAGCACCTTGTCTTTCTCGGCCATAAGCGCCGATTCTGCTGTGGCCAACAGCGCATCCTTCCCGGTGGCAGTGGCGTCCGTTTCGGCAGCAGCCTTCGCAGCCTCAGTCCGCGCCGCGGCAAGCAGAGTCAGCGTCTCCTCCGCCCGTTTGCGCTCGGCTTCCAGCGCCAGCGTCATGGCGGTCAACTCTGAATCCGAACCTTCGAGCTTTTGGCGCAGCGCGGCCAGTGCTGCGGCATCGACAAGCCGCGCAGTCTCGGCCGCGGAAAGCTCGGTTTGCGCCGTGGTCAGCGCCGCGGCATCCGCCTGCCGCGCGGCCTCGGCCTGCGAAAGTTCGGTCTGCGCTGTGGCGAGCGCAGCATTGCCCGCTGTGTTCTTCTCGCGCAGGTCGGCTAACAACGCCTCTACTGCCTCGCGCTGCGCTGCAGCGAGACGCGCGGCTTCGGTACCGGCGTCAATTTCTGTCCGCGCCTTGGCCAGTGCCAATTGCAGCGCCTCCTGATCGGTGATGAGCCGGGCCTGCGCGGCCTCCAGATCAGCCACGCTGGCCGTCAGGGTCTGCACCTCACCCCGTGCAACGTCGCGTTCGGACAGAAGGCTCGCCACCTGGGATTCGAAACCGGTGATCCGGGCGGCGGCGGCGGAAAGCTCGCCCTCCTTGGTCGCGATCTGGGCCGTAAGGGAGGCTATCAGCGTCGATTGCCGCTCGCCCTGTGCTTCGGCAGCCGTCAAATCTGTGCGCAAGGTGCCGATTTCGGCCTCAAGCTCGGTGGCGCGATCCCGCTCCAGCCCCAGAGCATTGGCAAGCGAAGCCACCTGAGCGGTCAGCTCGCCCAATTCGTTTGACTGGGTGTTGATCGTGTCGCGCAGCACCGACTGCATGACGGTAAAGATCGTCAGCACGAACATCAGCACCATCAGCAGGGTCGTCACTGCATCGACAAAACCCGGCCAGATGATCGAGGAGTCGCGCCTGCGGGAAAGGCCCATGCGCTATCCTCTCCCGACTGCGCCGCGTGACAGCTGCCGGATCGCCCCGGTCAACGCCATCAGGTCGGCCCGCAGGTCGGCAATGCTCTCTTGCCGTCCGGCAGAAATCTCCTCAAGAATCCTCAGCATCTGCACGTCGATCGACCGAAGACGCATCCGGCTCTCGGCATCCGACAGCGCGCCGCCGTCGACATTGGACAGCGCGCCGATCAGTCGATCCTGCCCTTCGGCGATCCGCTCCAGCACCGCTGTCTGGCCACTGATCTGGCCGCCGGTCTGGCCCGCATCGGCCTCCAGTCGCGCGGCGAGACGCTCCACCCCGGCGGTAAGCGCGCCAATCCGGTCCTCCACCATGCCGCGACCGATTTCGGATTGGGCGAACAGGTTCTGCATTGCCTCCATTTGTTCGGACATCTGCGACAGGATGACCAGCGAGGCGCCCCCGTCACCACCGCCCTCGGCCTCGCCGGTCGAGAAGGACACGCGGGTGATCGAGGACAGCCACTCCTCCAGCTCGCGGTAAAACCGGTTCTGCCCGTGGCCCGCAAACAGCTCCAGCAGGCCAACGACAAGCGAACCCGCGAGTCCCATCAGCGAGGAGGAAAACGCCGTCCCCATCCCGCCGAGCTGGCTTTCCAGCCCCCCCATCAGCTTGCCGAACACATCAAGCCCGGTTTCCCCTTCGGCGGGCGCGAGCGACCGGATCGTTTCCACGACCGCAGGAACAGTCGTGGCGAGCCCCCAGAACGTGCCCAGAAGCCCGAGGAATACCAGAAGGTTGCCCAGATAGCGCGTGATGTCCCGCGCCTCGTCGATCCGCTGCGCCACGGACTCGAGGATGGACCGCGAGGCGGAGGACGACACCTGCATCCGCGCCCCGCGTGAGCGCAACAACGAGGCAAGAGGTGCCAGCAGGCGCGGCGGCTTGGCGGCGTCAGCGCCCGGAGTGTGGCGGACGAAGTTCTCGATCCACGAGACCGACTGCGCAAGAATGAACACCTGCCAGAAACAGGTGAGCACGCCCAGAAGAAAGACAAAGGCGATCAGCCCGTTCAGGTAGGGGCTGGTGCGGATGATGTCGACTACCTGCCCATGGATGAGCCAGCCCCCCGCACCCACCAGCAAGCTCACGAACAGCATCGTGGTTATGGCGCGGATCGGCTGGCTGAAGGTCGTGGTCGTCGGCTCTGCGGCCCGGGATCGGTCCATAAGGGACGTGCCTGCTCGTTACGTCGGTCGCGCGCACTGTAGCAGGCGATGTCTTGCTGCCAAGGGAAAGCCGCATCAACGGCAGATTTCGCGCATGCGCGCGGCAAGCCAGCCCAAGTCGGGGTCCGCGCTGTCAAGGGCTGCAAGATGCGCGGCCGTGGACCACAGGCAATCGAAGTTCGGGCCACGCTCGCCGGTCGCCTGTGCGATGATCTGGGCCTCTTCCTCCAGGGCCAGTCCGCCGCAGTATTGTGGGTAATGCCGCTCGATCACATGGCAGAAAGCTGTAAGGGTCGTGCCATCGGCACAGATGACGGGAATGTGCGCCTCCACTTAGGCCGAGGAGATGGGTTCGCGGTCACGCAGGGCTCGCAGGGTTGCGGCCTCTTCCCCTTCGGCCACGCGAAAGACCACGCCATCGCAGTGCGCCCCTTCGGCTGCGTCGAAGGCGAGGACAAGGCCGGGCGCTTTTGCACAGCCGCGATGGTGGATGGAGCGCATGCAGAACCCGCGGTGCCAGCCGGTGGCGCGGGCGATGCAATGCGCTGCCAAAGGGGGAGCCCGGATCCCAGTGCAGCGAGCCGTAGCCAAAAACCCAGAGCGCCCGCATGCTGACCCCTGCCCCCGCTGGCCTGAATGCTGCGGACCCTGTAGATACGATCCACCCGATATTGAAAAAGGGGGGGCGGCGATGCGCAAGGTGGCACGGATTCTGGCGGTCTTGGCCATGCTTTGGGTCGTTTACTGGCTGGCAGGCTTCACTCTGATCCGGCAGGCTGCGAAGGGTCTGATCGCCGAGCAGGTCGCTGCTGGCACGCTGGCACCCGGCACTCAGGCGACGGCGGGCGGCTTTCCGGTGGATTTCTCGCTGTCGCTGCTAGACCTTCGCGGATCGGCAGCGGATGGCAGCGGCACATGGGAGGCGTCCGGCATTGGGCTTTCCTTGCCCGCCTGGGCGCCGTGGAGCGCGCAAGCCATGCTCACCGGGCAGTTCAGATACAGTGACGTACTACAAAAGATCACGCTGGCAGGAACCGGCCTCGAAACGGGCATCGCGGCCTCACCCCAGCCGAGCCTGCCGCTTGCGTCCTGGCACGTAGCAGGGGAGGACATCACCCTGGGCTCGACGCTTGGCTGGAAGCTGGAGGCAGGGGCACTGCGGATCGACGCGGACCGGGATGCCGGGGATACCGGCGTGTACGCGTTGGTGGGGGAAGTGCTGGGCCTGACGCCGGACCCTGCCTTTCTGGCGCGGCTGGCCTTGCAGTCTACCCTGCCGCCGGTGTTGGGGGACATATCGCTGGACGCAGAAATCGGATTGACAGCGCCACTGGACCGCGTCGCGCTGCTGCGCACGCCGGGTGTGACGCGGTTCACGCTGAAGTCATTGCGGGCGGAGTGGGGCGTGGTGGTGGCCGAGGCGTCGGGTGAGGTCGTGGCCGAAGCCTCTGGCCTCGCCGAAGGGCGGATCATGATCCGGGTTGCCAATTGGCGCGAACTGTTGCCTGTGCTGCGCACCGTTGGGGTGGTGACGGAGGCATTCGCCCCCACGGCCGAGCGGATTCTTGCGGCTCTGGCGGCAGAGTCTGGCGACCCGGCGGTTCTGGAGCTGCCCTTGACCTTTGCGGAAGGTTTCATGAGCCTTGGTCCGTTTCCCCTGGGGCCCGCGCCGTTACTTCGCTAGGCAGGGGGCGCTGCCCCCTCCCTTGCCCGTGGGGCAAGGGCTCCCCCGGGATATTTTTGAATAGATGAAGCAGGTTAACGGCAGTATGGGCCGTTGCCGTGGCGCGCGGTGTCGAGGTGGATGTGGTCTTCGTGGTAGCCATCCGAGCCCGGGCCGAGAGTGGTTCCAAAAATACCGCAGGCCTGATCGTGGACACGGCGCAGAATGCGGTTGTAGTCGCTTTTGACCGTGAGGACAGAGCCGTCCAGCAGACGAAAGCCCGAAATGTCGATCGCGCGGCCCTTGCCATGCTCGCTGATCTGGCCGCCGGGCATGTTGTTGCGGCCACGGCAGACGTAATGGGCGGCCACCTGCAACTCTACCACCGGGTTGCCCCCGAAGGCCGGCTGCACGAACGTGTCCACCCAGGTGTTCAGCGCGCGGGCGGTGTCACAGTCGATGGCGGCGGACTGGCTGAGCGTGACGCCCGCGACCGAGGTAACACGCACGGGGTCGGCCACGCCGCAGCCATCGACGCGCGAAGTGATGGGGGCGAGCGCTTCGCCCTTGATCTCGTCCACCCCGCAGACCGACCCCTTGCGCGAGGTAGGCTTCCTCTTGCGCGAGGTCGCCTTGCGTTTGCGTGGCGGCGGGTCTTCGGCTTTAACCGAGAGGTCATCTGCGGGGCGCGGGCGCAAGAGGCCGGCGAGAAAGGGTTCGGGTTTGCGCGCTTCCGCCACCGCTGCGGTCAGCGCGACGATTACACCAGGGCGGGGACGGGGGCGCAGGGACCGCGAGGTGGTCACAGTCGAGACGGGCGCCGTCGAGCCGGGCGCCGTTAAGATGGGCGCCGTTGAGTTGGGCGCTGTCGAGGCGGGCGCTGTCGCCGCCAGGGACGGAGCGGGCGCCGTGACGAGGGCCGGGTTCTGGAGAGGTACAGGGGAACGTGACATGTCTTGCGCCGCAACCGGCAAAGCCGAAAGCGCAAGGCCTAGAAGGGCCGCGCGCAGGCTCACCCCTTCGCCTCGGCGGGGATGCGGCCGAAATCGGGGGCAGAAGTGTCCTGCCCGGCTTCGATGATCTCGCGGCGGATGGCACGGGTGCGGGTGAAATAGGCATGCAGGTGGTCGCCGTCACCCAGACGGATGGCACGCTGCAGGGCAAAGAGTTCTTCGGTGAAGCGGCCCAGGATGTCGAGGGTGGCGTCCTTATTGGTGAGAAAGACGTCGCGCCACATCGTGGGGTCGCTGGCGGCAATGCGGGTGAAATCGCGAAAGCCGGTGGCGGAATACTTGATGACTTCGGAATTCGAGACGCGGCGCAGATCATCTGCCACGCCCACCATCGTGTAGGCGATCAGGTGGGGCGTATGGCTGACGACCGCCAGCACCAGGTCGTGGTGCGGGGCGTCCATCGTGTCGACATTGGCGCCCATGGCGATGAGCAGGCGTTCCAGCCGGGCGATGGCGGCAGGGTCAGTGTCGCATAGCGGTGTCAGCAGCCACCAGCGGTTCTGGAACAGCGAGGCAAAGCCCGATCGCGGCCCGGAGTATTCCGTGCCCGCCATCGGGTGACCGGGAATGAAATGCACGCCTTCGGAGATATAAGGCGCCACCGCCGCGATCACCGCCTGCTTGACCGAGCCCACATCGGTGACCGTGCAACCGGGCGCCAGATGCGGCCCGATCTCGGCTGCAACCGCCTCCATCGCGCCGACGGGTACGGCCAGCACCACCAGATCCGCGCCCGCAACCGCCTCGGCCGGCGTGGCAAAGACGTGGTCGCAAAGCCCGAGTTCCAGCGCAACGCCCCGCGTTTCTGCCGTTTTTGCATGGCCCACAATCTCTGTCGCAAGCCCTCCCGCCCGCATCGCATGCGCCATGGACGACGCGATGAGCCCCAGCCCGATCAATGCCACGCGGCGGTAGATCACCGTCATTTCACACCCTTGAACTGCGCCACGGCATGGGCCACCCGCCGACAGGAAGACTCGTCGCCAATGGTGATGCGCAGGCAGTGCGGCAGCTTGTAGGAGGCCACGCGCCGCACGATCAGCCCCTGGCCTTGCAGAAAGATATCACAGGCCTGTGCCTCGTCCTCTGAGGCAAACCGCGCAAGTACGAAGTTGGCCATCGAGGTGTCTGACGGCACGCCGAGTTCGGCGAGCGCGTCGGCAAGCCAGCTGCGCATCCGCGTGTTCTCACCCCGGCAGCGGTTGACGTATTCCTGATCGCGCACGGCGGCTTCGGCCACGTCAAGCTGCGCGGTGGACAGGTTGAACGGCCCGCGGATGCGGTTCAGCACGCCGATGATGGCCTTTGGCCCGTAGCCCCAGCCGATGCGCAGTCCGCCCAGACCGTAGATCTTGGAGAAGGTCCGCGTCATCACCACGTTATCGCGTGCCTCGATCACTGCCAGCCCGCCGTCATAGCCTTCGACATATTCGGCATAGGCCCCGTCCAGCACCAGAATTGCCTGCGCGGGCAGGCCTGCCGCCAGCCGCTCGATCTCGGGGATCGAGATCATCGTGCCGGTCGGATTGTTCGGGTTCGCGATGAAGACCAGCCGGGTGCGCCGGGTGCAGGCGGCAAGAATCGCATCGACATCAGCCGTCCTCTCGCGCTCGTGCACTTCGATGGGCGTGGCACCCACTGCGAGGGTCGAAATGCGGTACATCAGGAAGCCGTGCTCGGTGAACACCACCTCATCTTTCGTGCCTGCAAAAGCCTGGCAGAGGAAGGTGATGATTTCGTCCGACCCCACGCCGCATACGATCCTGTCCGCATCCAGGCCGTGCACCTCGGCGATGGCCTGGCGCAGCGATGCATGGTCGGTTCCGGGGTAGCGGTGCAGGCTGTGCACGGCGCGCAGATACGCCTCTTTCGAGCGGTCAGAGGCACCAGAGGGGTTCTCGTTTGAGCCAAGCTTCACCGAATTGACCACGCCCGCCACATGGGACTTCCCCGCCTCGTATAGGGCGATGTCCATAATGCCGGGCTGCGGTCGTATCGTGTCGCTCATTAAACTCTCCCCTGTCTGCCGCGCGACTTCTACAGTCGGAGGACGGTTCTGGCCAGTGCGCTTATTGGCCGCGTCGCTTGCAGGACCGCATCGCTTGCAGGACCGCATCACTTGCAGGACCGCATCACTTGCAGGACCGCATCACTTGTAAGAGCGGGCCTGCAACCAATCCATCAACGCCATCAGCACCCCCGAGACGACAAAGGTCAGATGGATCACCACGAGCCAGAGCATCTCGGTCTGGCCAAACTCCACGGCGGTGTCGATGTCGCGGATCTCCATGAACTTCTTCAACAGATGGATCCCCGAAATCGCCACGATCGAGGCGATGAGCTTCATCTTCAACCCGCTGAAATCAACCTTGCCCATCCAATCGGGCCGGTCCTGTCCGGCATCAAAGTCGAACTTGGAGACAAAATTCTCATAGCCGGAAAAGAGCACGATCAACAAAAGGTTCGCAGCGAGCGTCAGGTCGATCAGCGTGAGCGCGGCGAGGATCATCTGTTCCGGCGTCAGCTCCAGCACCTGCGGCGCGTAATAAACAAGCTCGCGCACAAAGATGAGGGTCATCATCGCCAGCGCCACTGCAAGCCCAAGATACATCGGCGCCATCAACCAACGGCTGGCAAAAAGACCCTGCTCGAAACGGTTCTCGATGCTTGGCTTGTCAGACATCTGCGCCTTCTCCCTTTGTGATGGTTTTGCCTTGGCGGCATAGGGAAATGCGACGGAAAAGGAAAGGTCCGAGGGCGCCTGCGAACGCCCTTCGAGCGCCAGACACAAAAAAAGGGGCCCGCCGCAAGGCGAGCCCCTTTCGAGATCGCGGACAGGGCGATCAGTTCTTGGCGTAGTATTCCACGACCAGGTTCGGTTCCATCTTCACCGGATAGGGCACATCCCCGAGCGTCGGCGTGCGCACGAACTTGACCACCAGCTTGTGATGATCGGCTTCGAGGTAGTCGGGCACGTCACGCTCGGCCAGTTGGGTCGCTTCCAGGATCAACGCCATCTGCTTGGACTTCTGGCGCACTTCGATCTGATCGCCTTCTGCGACGCGGTAAGACGCGATGTTCACCCGCTTGCCATTGACCAAAACATGGCCATGGTTGACGAACTGGCGCGCGGCAAAGATCGTCGGCACCAGCTTGGCGCGGTAGACGACCGCATCCAGACGACGCTCCAGAAGGCCGATGAGCATCTCGCCGGTATCACCCTTCACGCGCTCGGCTTCGGCATAGATCTTGCGGAACTGTTTTTCGGTCAGATCGCCGTAGTAACCCTTCAGCTTTTGCTTGGCGCGCAGCTGCGTACCAAAGTCGGAAAGCTTGTTTTTCCGACGCTGTCCGTGCTGGCCGGGACCGTATTCACGCTTGTTCACCGGGGATTTCGGGCGGCCCCAGATGTTTTCGCCCATGCGGCGGTCAATCTTGTACTTGGCAGAGGTGCGTTTTGTCACCGCTGATCTCCTTCTGATGCGCCACCCCGGGGGGCAACTATGAAGGGCGTTGTCCTCTTCCGGCAGGCCGGACGACAGGTTGCCTCTTGCGAGGGCCGCCAACACCAATAAAAACCCCCAGGGCGGACCCCGGGGGAGTGGCGCGCTTATACAGCCGCAGCCCCCCGAGTCAACAACATGTCAACAGCATGCCAAAACTGACGGCCCGGCGTTGCGCAAAGGCAGTCGAACGCAAGCGATCGGCTGCAAAAGCGCGGCCTCGGGGCGCGAAAGGCTGCGGCGCGCAGGGCCGCCATACCCTCCCGCCTGCCCGGCAAGGCCCGGCAGCGCCGCCAGCAACTCCGCGCGCGGGCCGGGCTCCAGATGGTCGATCGCTGCAGCGTCGGGCAGAAGGCTTTCCGTCTCCATCCCGTTGGCCCACAGGATGTTGTGGTCATCCAGAAGGATATGGATGTAGGTCACGTCGCGGGCGAAATGGTCGATGCGGATCGTGTGGTCATTCACCAGATCGGCCGCCGCTACCAGAACCTCGTCGGTATTGAACAGCGCACGCGCGGCCGCCCCCTGCACCAGAACCCGGTGCCGCGGGGAAACCGTCAAGTCCGCCTCAGGCCGCGCCTCACCAAGCGCGCCCGCCAGAAGGCGCACCGGTCGCAGTCCCGGCATTGCCCGGAGCCGCGCCCCTCCGATACGCCGCGCGCCACGCCACAGCACCTGCTGCACGCCGTTGTCCTTGGTCTGAACGCGGTCACCCGGGAGCAGATCCTCGATCAGCGCAGCGCCATCCGCCGTGCGGATCAGCGTGCCCGGGGTAAAGCAGATCAGCCCGCCATCGCCTGCAGACTCCGCCCACGGATCTGGCGCGGCAACAGGATCAAGTGCCAGGTCCACGACCCAAAGATCGCAGTCCGGCGGCGGCAGGGCACCATGCGCCACCACCAGATCCCGCGCCTGACCCAGGATCAGCGAAAGCGAAAAGAGCGTCACCCCGTCGGTCACTGCAAAGCGGCTGCCATGGCCTACGGTGCTCGGCGCGACGCCCGCGCTGCGGCGCGGTGCAGCCCGCATGCCCAACAGTCGTGCGGCACGTTGCGCCGCCCGCCTGTGCAGATCCGCCATCCCCAGAGGAGTTTCCAGCCGCAAGGCCCCACCGCCTGCATCCATCCGGACGGCCTCACCCGTCCAGCGCCAGCATGCCCCGAGAAAGAGCGCGTCCGGCGGTGCAGCCCGAAGGCCGTTGATCTCTGTCTGCTCCAAACGGAGGGCGAACGTCGCCCGAAAGCCCGTTGCCATCTGTCTGTCCTGCCCGATATTATTCTTTATTGAGGCCAACGGTAGCAGAATACCCGCGCCTTGCCAATTGCACTGAGGCAACACCGACGCACGACCGCCAGTCAACCCGAAAGTGGTGCTGCTTCGAGGAGGGTCTGGTGGAGCAGAGGGGGATCGAACCCCTGACCTTATCATTGCGAACGATACGCTCTCCCAACTGAGCTACTGCCCCGCCGCGCGCCGAATAGTGCGCAACCCCCGCGGATAGTCAAGGGACAGGGGCAGGGCAGCCCTCAGGCCACGGCCCAGGTGGCCAGTCCGTAGGCAAAGGCGCCTGCAAAGGTGCACGCAGCGACGGACCGGGTGGCCGCAAAGGCCGCGACGACGGCGCCCACCCCAGCGGCCATCGCCAACGCCCCTGCTGGCAGCGCCAGCAATCCGGGCAACAGCGAGGCCACAAACAGCGTGCAGATCGCCGCGGGTCCGACCGCGGCAAGAAACCGCGCAATCAGCCCGTCACCCGCCGCCTCCACCGCGCCAAACCGGGTTGGCAGATAGCGAAATGCCCAGTTCGCCGCCCCGGCCAGCAGCGCAATCGTCAAAAGCTCGGGGTTCATCTCGCCCTCCGTACCAGTCCGGCAAGCGCCCCTGCGAGCATTCCGGTCAAGATCCCGGCTGTGGGCGACAAGGCCAGCGTGCCCACCACCGTCGCGCCCGCAGCAACCGCAACCACCGGCAGTTGCCTCTGCATCAGAACGGACAAAAGCAGCGACAGAAACAGTGCAGGCAGCATGAAGCCCAGCCCCGCGCTCAGCGCCGGATACCCCGCCAGCGCCCCTTCGCCAACAGAGGCGCCCAAGGCGGTGCCGGTCGTCCAGACAAGGTATGGTCCAAGGCCCAGGCCGAACATGTAGGGCTCCGAAAACCGCTGCCCCCGCGCCATTGCGCCCAAGGCCTGACCGAAGACCTCATCCGTCAGACCCCAGGCCCAGGCCCAGGCATGGCGTGTCGCGGCCTCCGGCCCTGCCTGCTTCATCAGCGCGGGGCCATAGAGCATGTGGCGGATGTTCATCAGCATCAGCGTGAACGCCGTGACAAGCACCGGCGCGCCCGAGGTGATCAGCGCCACCGCCAGAAACTGCGAGGCACCGGCATAGACGATGACCGACAGCGCCACCGCCTCGGCCGCTGTCAGGCGCGCCTGTGTCGCGGCCACCCCAAAGGAAAACGCGATCGGCAGGTAGCTTAGCACGATCGGCCCCCCCGCCAGCAGGCCTGCCCAGAAGGCACTCTTCGCATTCATGCTGACCTGCGAACCTTACTCTGCTGTTTCGGCATAGGCCTCGAGTGGCGGGCAAGTGCAGACCAGATTGCGGTCGCCGAAGACGTTGTCCACTCGCCCCACCGGCGGCCAATACTTGTCGACCCGAAAAGCTCCGGGCGGAAAACAGCCCACCTCGCGCGGGTATTTCCGCGTCCAGTCGGCCACCAGATCCTCCACCGTATGGGGGGCGTGGCGCAGGGGGCTGTCCTCGGACGTGATCTCGCCCCGCTCCACCGCCCTGATCTCTTCGCGGATGGCGAGGAGGGCTGTGATGAAGCGGTCGATCTCGGCCTTGGTTTCAGACTCGGTCGGCTCCACCATCAGGGTGCCCGCGACGGGCCAGCTCATCGTCGGGGCGTGGAAACCGTTGTCGATCAGGCGCTTTGCGATGTCGTCTACCGTCACACCCGCTTCGGCATAGGGACGGGTGTCGAGGATGCATTCATGGGCCACGCGCCCCCGGTTCCCCATGTAGAGGATGGGGTAAGCCCCCGCCAGCCGTGAGGCGATGTAGTTGGCATTCAGGATCGCCACGCGCGTGGCCTGCGTGACACCGGCGCCCCCCATCAGCAGGCAATAGGCCCATGAGATCAGCAGGATCGAGGCGGAGCCAAAGGGCGCCGCACTCACCGGTCCCTCCGTCATCTCTTGCGGGCCTTCCGGATGGCCCGGCAGAAACGGCGCCAGATGCGCTTTCACGCCAATCGGCCCCATCCCCGGTCCGCCGCCGCCATGCGGAATGGCAAAGGTCTTGTGCAGGTTCAGGTGGCTCACGTCCGACCCGATCTCTCCCGGCTTCACCAGACCCACGAGGGCGTTCATGTTGGCCCCGTCAAGGTAGACCTGGCCGCCGTGGGCATGGGTGATCTCGCAAATCTCGCGCACGGTTTCTTCAAACACACCGTGGGTCGAGGGGTAGGTGATCATGCACGCTGCGAGCCTGTCACCCGCGGCTGCGGCACGGGCGCGGAAATCTTCCAGATCCACGTCACCGTTGGGCGCGGATTTCACCACCACCACCTCCATCCCCGCCATCTGGGCCGAGGCGGGATTGGTCCCATGCGCCGACACCGGAATGAGGCAGATCTTGCGGCCATGATCCCCCTGCGCCCGGTGGTAGGCCAGGATCGTCAAAAGCCCCGCATATTCCCCCTGCGCGCCGGAATTGGGTTGCATCGACATCGCGTCATAGCCGGTGATCTCGCAGAGCTTGGCCGAAAGGTCCGTGATCGCCTCGGCATAGCCCGCCGTCTGGTCGGCGGGGGCAAAGGGGTGCAATGCGCCGAACTCCGGCCAGGTGATCGGCATCATCTCGGCCGCGGCATTCAACTTCATTGTGCACGAGCCAAGCGGGATCATCGCCCGGTCGAGCGCAAGATCCCGGTCCGAGAGGCGGCGCATGTAGCGCATCATCTCGGATTCCGCACGGTTCATGTGAAAGACCGGGTGGGTGAGGTAGTCTGACGTTCGCAGCATTTCGGCCGGGAAACCCAGAATTGCCCGATGCGGCGGTACGCCCAGGATGCCAAAGGCGCGCAAGATGCGGATCAGCACCTTTTCATCCGTCGTCTCATCCAGCGCGATGCCGACGCGGTCATTGCCGATCTTGCGAAAATTCAGCCCCTCGGCCCGCGCGGCGGCAAGGATCCCTGCCTGCCCCACGCCCACCTCGACGGTGATCGTGTCGAAGAACGCCTTCGGGCTGACCTTCGCGCCCGCAGCCTTCAGCGCGCGGGCCAGGCGGTTGGTCAGGAAATGCACCCGCTCGGCGATGGCCTTCAGGCCAAGCGGGCCGTGAAAGACCGCGTAGAACGACGCCATGACCGCCAGAAGCGCCTGCGCCGTGCAGACGTTGGAGGTTGCTTTCTCGCGCCGGATATGTTGCTCGCGCGTTTGCAGCGACAGGCGGTAGGCCTTGTTTCCGCGCGCGTCGATGGAGACGCCGACAATCCGCCCGGGCATCGACCGTTTCAGCTCATCCTTGCAGGACATGAACGCCGCATGCGGGCCGCCATAGCCCATCGGCACGCCAAATCGCTGACTGGATCCGATGGCGATATCAGCCCCCATCGCCCCCGGTTCCTTCAGCAGCGTCAGGGACAGAAGGTCGGCCGCCACAATGGCAATCGCGCGGGCACCATGCAGCGCCGCGATTTCGGCGGTAAAGTCGCGCACATGGCCAAAGGTGCCGGGATACTGAAAGATCGCCCCGAAAACGGTCTGCGGCCGCAACTCTTCTGGAGCGCCGACGATCAATTCGATCCCCAGAGGCTGCGCCCGTGTGCGGATCACCGCAATCGTCTGCGGATGGCAGCCATGATCGACAAAGAACGCCCGCGCCTTCGATTTGGCAGAACGTTCCGCCATCGTCATCGCCTCTGCCGCCGCCGTCGCCTCGTCCAGCAGGCTCGCATTTGCCACAGGCAACCCGGTCAGATCGCAGACCATGGTCTGATAATTCAACAGCGCCTCCAGCCGCCCTTGCGCGATTTCAGGCTGGTACGGGGTGTAGGCGGTATACCAGGCCGGGTTCTCCAGAATGTTGCGCTGAATCGCAGGCGGCGTGACCGTGCCGGAATAGCCCTGACCGATCAGGCTGGTCATCACCCGGTTCTTCTTGGCCACTTCGCCCATCTTTGCCAGCAACTCATGTTCGGCCAGGGGCGCCCAGGTCAGCGGCGCCTTCTGCCGGATCGAGGCGGGCACCGTTTGTTCGATCAGCTGATCGAGCGAGGCCACCCCCACCACCCTGAGCATTGCCTCCATCTCGGACGGCGAGGGGCCGATATGGCGGCGGTTGGCAAAGTCATAGGGGTTGTAGGCGACAGGGGTATAGGACATTCCTCACCTTTCATGCAGCGACGGCGGCCAAACGCGCGCGCCAAGTTCCTTCAAAGGAAGTTGCCAAAAGTCTTGCTCAAGACTTTTGCCGGTCCGACCCTTCTGTCACGCGATCAGCTCCCGATACTCATCCTCGTCGAGGAAATCGTCGAGCACGCTCATGTCGTCGATCTTCATCTTGAAGAACCACGCCGCCCCGGTCGGGTCCTCGTTCACCAGAGCCGGGCTGTCGGCGAGCTTGTCGTTCACTTCGACGATCTCGCCGTCCAGCGGGGCCAGAATATCAGACGCGGCCTTGACGCTTTCGATGACCACGACCTCATCTCCCGTGGCCACCACGCTTTCCACCTCCGGCAGTTCGACGAACACGACATCGCCCAGCTGGGTCGCCGCATGTTCGGTTATGCCGACGACGACAAGGTCGCCCTCGACGCGCAGCCATTCGTGATCCTTGGTGTATTTCATCGCTTGCCTCAACGTTTGTATCGGGTTGGGTGGAACGGAAGGTCGGTCACCATGACCGGCAGGCGCTTGCCCCGCACTTCGCCAAATAGCTCTGTGCCGACAGCCGCATGCTGACGCACCACATATCCCATGGCAACAGGTGCCGCGACAGAAGGACCGAATCCGCCCGAGGTGACGCGACCCGCCTCTTGTCCGTCTGTCGTATAGAGCTGCGTACCCTCGCGCATCGGCGCCCGCCCCTCCGGGCGCAGGCCGACGCGCCTGCGGGCAGCGCCACCCGTTATCTCCGACAGGATACGCGCAGCGCCGGCGAAACCACCCGCCCGCGCACCACCTGCCCGGCGCACCTTCTGAATGGCCCAGATCAGATCCGCCTCCACCGGGCTGGTCGCTGTGTCAATATCATGCCCGTAAAGACACAAGCCCGCCTCCAGCCGCAAACTGTCGCGCGCGCCAAGCCCGATGGGCAGCACTCCGGCCTGCGCCAGCAGCCCTTCGGCCAGACCCGGCGCTGCCGCGTCCGGCACCGAAATCTCGAACCCGTCCTCGCCCGTGTAGCCGGACCGCGAGACCCACAGCTCTCCGACTATCGCCTGATCCATGAAACGCATCGCGGTCACTCCGGGCACCAGCACAGCCAGCGCCGCCCCCGCCCCCGGCCCTTGCAGGGCCAGAAGGCAGCGGTCGGCCTGTACCTCCACCCCGGCCACATCGCCCAGATGCGCAGTCAGATGCGCGATATCCGCGTCCTTGCACGCCGCATTCACCACGACGAACAGATGGTCCCCCCGGTTGGCGAACATCAGGTCATCGAGGATCCCGCCGCTTTCGTTGGTCAAGAGCCCATAGCGCTGCCGCCCCGACGTGAGGTTCAAGACATCCACCGGCATCAGCGCCTCAAAGGCAAGGCACAGCGCCTCCATCGAGCCTGTCGGCCGCAGGATCACCTGACCCATGTGGCTCACGTCAAACAGCCCCGCGCTGCTGCGGGTATGCAGATGCTCGGCCATCACCCCGGCCAAGTATTGCACAGGCATCTCATATCCCGCAAAGGGCACCATACGCGCGCCAAGCGCCCTGTGCATCCCGTCCAGCGGCAGCTTCAAAAGCTCGCCCGCCGCGCCGCCATTGCCCTCGGTATTCACCTTGCCCCCGTCTTTTCTGGCCAGCCCAGCCGCCCGGCATCGTTCATACCGCAGTTTGCCCCGCCCTACGATGCCCCCGTTTCCTTGCCAAAGCCGGCGGCCCGGAACGCCGAAGTTCGTCTTCCCTTCGGCGGGTACACCTGCACTTCGCGCCAGAGTGTCGTCGCCGGACACGTCCCCCTGCGCCTGAGGGTTTGCGGCACTCGAAAGCTTGGTGCGGCGGCGGGTCCTTCGCCTCGTCAGGTCAGGATCTGCCGCTTTCTTCCGCATCTGACATGCTTTGGGTAGACCCCGGCCCCGGCTCTGGCAAGGCCCAATCGCGCCCCTCAGGCCTCGGCGGCAACCACGGGCGGCGGCCCGCGCCACGCCGGTTGCACGGGGTCGGCAATCGCGCGCAGCGCCAGCCACCAGGCAAGCACACCAAAGACCACGCCCCCCAGGGCCTGCCCCACCAGCACGCCCTCCGCTCCCCAGCTGGCGCCCAGCCACAGCGCCAAAGGCACCGTCCCCACCGTATGCCGTCCCCAGTTCACCGCCGTTGACCAGAACGGCCGACCCATGTTGTTGCACACAGCGTTGGAGACGAAGATCACCCCGTTGAAAAACCACATCAATGCAAGCGGCCCGCAGAACAGCAATACCAGATCCCGCGTGATCCCCGTGGCGTGAAAGGCATCAGCGATCAGTCCGCGCATAACAAACAGCACGGCGGATACCCCTACCGTCACCAGCGCGGTAAAGATCACCGCATCATGGAATGCACGCCGCACCCGGTCCATCCGCCCTGCCCCGAAATTCTGCCCGATGATCGGCCCGATCGCGCCTGACAAGGCAAATATCACCCCGAAAGCCACCGGCGTCAGCCGCCCCGCAATCGCCATCCCCGCCACCGCCGCCTCGCCATATGCCGAGGCCGCTCGGGTGACAAAAGCCTGCCCGACCGGCGTTGCAAGCTGCGTCAGGACCGCCGGAAAGGCGATCATCCAGATCGGCGCAAAGTCGGCGGCAATCCCCGCCCAGGTCGGCCGGTCGAACCCGCCATGAAACTTCAGGATCGGTTGCAACGCGGTTGCCGCGATCATCAGCCGCGCCAGAATGGTCACCACCGCCGCACCGGTCAGCTCCCATCCGAACCCGAGGATCAGGATCGGGTCCAGCACCATCGCCACCCCCGCCCCATAGAGCGTGCACATCATGGCCCGCCGCGCATCGCCATGCGCCCGCAGGATCGCCCCGCCGATCATCCCCACCATCAGCAACGGCAATGAAGGCGTGACGATCTGCAGGTAATGCACCGCCAGATCCGCCGTCTCGCCCGTCGCCCCGAGCAAGGCCACCAGTTCCGGCAACACCGCCCAGACCGCCGCCGCGAACACGGCGCCCATCGCCAGCCCGTGGATCAGCGCATTCCCCGCCTGACGCCGCGCCAGCGCCCTGTCCCCCTGCCCCAGGGCCCGCGACACCAGCGCCGCCGCCGCAATCGACACACCAATTCCAAAAGCCAGCGTGAAAAACAAAATCGCGCCGGCAAACCCGATTGCCGCCGCCAGCTCCGCATGCCCCAGCATCGCTATATAGACCAGGTTGATCAGGTCGATGACAAACACCGCCATCAACCCTACCGAAGAGGTCAGCGCCATTGCCGCCACATGCCGGAACAGGTTGCCCGTCACGAACTTCGGCTGCCGATCAGCCCCGCCGCCCGCCATGGCCCCATTCCTTCACTTTTGCACAATTATCCTCGGGTGGGTCCGGGAGGGCAGACAGCCCTCCCGGCGGCTCTCCCGGGGTTCAGATTTTCGGCATCTTGCGCAGCATCGGCATCATATCGGCCATTTCGGGACCCGCATCGCGGCCTGTCAGCGCGCGGCGCAGCGGACGAAAGAGATCCTTGCCCTTGCGACCGGTTGCCTCCTTCACCGCCAGGGTCCACTCGCTCCAGGTGGCTTTCGTCCAGGGCCGCTGCGGCAAGAGCTCCAGCGCCTCTGCCACAAAATCCCGGTCGGCCTCGTCCACCGCAGGGTCCGCGCCATCGCGGAACAAGTGCCACCAGGTCGCCAAATCCGCCCGCGTGGTGATATTGCCCCGCGCCACCGCCCAGAACGCCTCGGCCTCCGCCTCGGGCACGCCAAGGTCCGCAATCTCTCCGGCCACCGCCGCAAAGGGCAGCGCCTGCACATGATGGCGGGTCAGGGGAAACAGGTCCTCGGCATCGAATTTCGTCGGCGCCGCGCCGAAACTGCCGACGTCAAAGCCTGCGATCAGTTCGTCCATCGACCCCGCCAGCTCCACCGGCTTTGACGAGCCGAGCCGAGCCATCAGGCTCAACAGCGCCATCGGCTCCACCCCCTGCGCCCGCAGATCGCGCAACGACAGGGTTCCCAGCCGTTTCGACAGCTCCTCCCCCTTCGCCCCGGTCAGCAGGGAGTGATGCGCAAAGGACGGCGGGCTGCCCCCCATCGCCTCCATGATCTGAATCTGCGTCGCAGTGTTCGTTACGTGGTCCGCCCCGCGCACGATAAAAGTGACGCCCATGTCGATGTCATCAACGCTTGACGCAAAGGTATAAAGCACCTGCCCATCCGCCCGGATCAGCACCGGGTCCGACACGGACGCTGCATCAATCGAGATCGGCCCGAGGATGCCATCCGGCCACTCGATCCGCTTCTGGTCCAGAAGGAACCGCCAATAGCCCTCCCGCCCCTCGGCCCGCATGCCCGCGCGCTCGGCATCGGTCAGCTTCAGGCTCGCGCGATCGTAAACCGGCGGGCGCCCCATGTTCAAAAGCTTCTTGCGCTTCAGGTCGAGCTCGACAGGTGTCTCGAAACATTCGTAGAACCGCCCCACCCCGCGCAAACCTTCGGCGGCCTCGCGGTAGCGGTCCATCCGCAGCGACTGCTTCTCCACCCGGTCCCAGTGCAGGCCCAGCCAGTCGAGGTCGGCCATGATTCCGTCGGCGTATTCCTGTTTCGAGCGGTCCTGATCGGTATCATCCAGCCGCAGGATGAACTGCCCTCCCGACTTGCGCGCGATCATGTAGTTCATCAGCGCGGTGCGCAGGTTACCCACATGGATCCATCCGGTGGGCGAGGGGGCGAAACGGGTCGTGACAGTCATGGCGGCGCTCCTTGAAGCGCCCTTCCCTGTCACACAGGGGGAACTTTGTCCAGTTCGGCCGCACAGACATGCGGCCTCGGGCGGCTCGTTGCGGGCTATGGCCTGCCGTCTCTGCGCCGCGCGGCGGAGGGCAATCTTGCCGCAGGGGCATGGCTGCGAACCCGGACCTCACCAGCGTGCCGACCGGGGCGAATGCGACAGACAGAGGGGCCAGAACCCGCAATCACCCTACACGGATCAGCGAAGCCATGCCTATTTCCCTTGAGCGGATCAGGTACGCTAAGGCCGATGACTGCCATCCACACCTTCCCCACGCGGCGCGATCACGCTAGCATGTCTCGCATGACAAATCCTGCCCCCGAAAGCATTGCCCCCTCCCTCGCGCTGATCGAAGAGCTTGCCCGCGAGGCGATCTTGACGCTGCCAGAACCCTACCGGGTGGCGGCCAGCGCAATCGCCCTAAGGGTCGAGGATTTCGCCCCGGACGACGTAATTGAAACGATGGACCTGTCGGACCCGTTCGAGCTGACCGGCCTTTATGAGGGCACGCCGATGACCGAAAAGTCGGTGATGGACCAGCCGCTGCAGCCGGATGTGATCTGGCTTTTTCGCCGCCCGATTCTGGATGAATGGGCCGAGCGGGGGGACGTCTCGATCGGCGCGCTTGTGGCCCATGTTCTGATCCATGAGATTGCGCATCATTTCGGCTGGTCCGACGACGATATCGCAGCCATCGACCCCTGGTGGGAATAGGTGCACAGAAGCCCTGCGTTTGCGCACAGACGATGCCAGGAACGTGAGTGGCAGGGTCATCCCTCTGCGATACCCTGACGGTGTTCGAAAAAAACCCGCCATCGTTCGAGAAAGAGGAGCGCCAGATGACCGAATTCCGTCTCAACCGCCGTCATGTCTTGCTTGCCGGAGCCGCGTTTCCCTTTGCGCCCGCTCTTCTGACGGCCCGTCCGGCGGCTGCCGCGGCTCCGCTGCAGGGGGCGGCGATTGCGCCCTTCCGCCGCTTTGCCCTTGGCGGGTTCGAGGTGACGACCCTGCTCGCCGGGACGCGCACAGTGGAAAATCCAAACGAGATCTTCGGGCTGAACGTATCGGCCGACGTCTTTGCCGCGACCAGTGCCGCGGCCTTCCTTCCGACCGACAAGGCACAATTCTTCTTTACGCCCACGCTCGTGAACACCGGCACCGAGCTTGTCCTCTTTGACACCGGCCTCGCCGCAACTGAAATGACAGCCGCCCTGGCTGCAGCCGGGATTGCGCCCGAACAGATCGACGTAGTGGTGCTGACCCACATGCACGGCGATCACATCGGCGGGCTGATCGGCGAGACCGGGCCGACCTTTGCCAACGCGCGCTATGTGACCGGCGCGATCGAGAACAACCATTGGGCCGGGGCCGCCGACGAAGGTTATGAACAGGCTGTGCGCCCGCTGGTCGAAAAGACCACCTTCCTTGATCCGGGCGGGACCGTTGCCTCGGGGATCACCGGACTTGCGGCTTACGGCCATACGCCCGGTCATATGATCTGGATGCTGGAAAGCGCAGATCGGCAGCTGGCCATCACCGCCGATACGGCCAACCACCACGTCTGGTCGCTGGCCAACCCCGAATGGGAGGTTCGCTTTGACACGGACAAACCCACCGCCGCCGCAACCCGGCGCGAGGTTTTCGGCATGATCGCGGCCGACCGCATCCCTTTCATCGGCTATCATATGCCCTTCCCCGGGCTGGGCTATGTTGAGGCTTCGGGCACTGGTTTCCGCTACGTCCCCGAAACCTACCAGATGATGCTGTAAGACTGGTCGCGCGCGCCCCTCCTCACAACGAGGGAGGGGGCATTCGGAGTGTTCGCGCACGGCCCCGTAAGGCTTGGCGCGGGACGCACACTTCACTATGGTGGTCGCCGCGCGGGGCCTTGGAGGTCCCGCCTCAGCACAGGCCCGTCGATGACCCAGCAACTGCCGATCCTGACCCTGACGCTCAATCCCGCGCTCGACATGGCGACCGAGGTTCCCGAGATTATTGCAGGCCACAAGCTGCGCTGCTCGGACCCGCTTCTCGACCCGGGCGGTGGCGGGCTGAACGTCAGCCGCGCCATCCGTGCTCTTGGCGGCGACAGTCTGGCACTCGTGGCGCTTGGCGGGCTTACGGGCGACCGGCTCGCCGGCCTGATCCGGGCCGAAGGGGTCGTTTTCCTCTCGCTTCTCGGACCGGGCGAGACCCGGCAATCCCTGACCGTGAATGAAGCGGCGACCGGCAAGCAGTACCGCTTCATGCTGCCCGGGCCCGTTTGGACCGAAACCGAACGTGCGCGCGTGTTCACTCTGCTGCGCGCGACCGCCCGTCCTGGCGGATACAGCGTGATTTCGGGCAGCCAGCCCCCCGGCGTGCCCGCCGATTTCCCCGGCGATCTTGCGGCCTCGATGATCGACAGCCGCGTAGTGCTCGACACCTCCGGTTCTGCCCTGACCGAGGCCGTGCGCAACCCGATCCCGAAACTCGCGGTCTTGCGAATGGACAGCGAGGAAGGCGAAGCGCTCGCCGGTCGCGCCCTGCATTCCCGTACCGATACCGCTGACTTTGCCCAGTCGCTGGTCCGCGCAGGCGTGGCCGAACGGGTGATCGTGGCGCGCGGCGCCGATGGCAACGTGATGGCCGAGGCGGATCGCCGGAACTTTGCCCCTGCCGCCAGGGTTCCGGTGAAAAGTACCGTCGGCGCAGGCGACAGTTTCGTCGCGGCACTGGTCTTGGCGCTCGCCCGTGGTCAGACGTCGGACGTGGCCCTCGCCCGAGGTTCAGCCGCCGCCGCCGCCGCCGTTACGACCGACGCAACGCAGCTTTGCACGCTGGAGGATATGGAGAGATTGTTGCCGCAGTGCACGGCCTTCGAGGTCTGAGGTAGGGCCAGCGCCTCAGGGCGGCAGATCCATCGACGCAAGCTCGGGGATCGCGATCTCTCGCACCAGCTTGCGCAAGATGGCCTCGGCAAAGTCGTCAAACCCGACCACCGCCATCACAAAGGCGCCGGGTCCGACGATCAGATGTTCGCGGTAGTAATCGGCCAGATCCGGCGTGTCGAGCGTGATCGCAAGGCCATTGACGATGATGCCGAGCGACGCCGCCTTCTCGCGCACCGGCGCGAGCGGCACGTTGTGCCACGAATGCGGAGAGAAGGACTCCTTGCCATCGCCCGACACGTCGATGACACGCCGCATGGCACAATGCGCTGTGGTCTCGAGAAGTGCCACGGCCTCGGCCATACCGCGGCCGAGGCCGGTGTTGCCTGTCACCCGGCGCGGCGTGGACAAGAGCGTCTCGCCAAATGCGCCTGTCTCGGCGATCGTGTCCAAACGCCGGAAGGGAATCACCTGCGCAGGCATCGTCCCGTCCCCCCAAAGCACAACGGCAACAGAGACTTTCCCCGCCGAACGGATCGCCCTATGCACCTCGGGGCTGGCAAAGGCCGCGGCATAGCCCTGCATCTGGATGGCATGCTCGGCTTTGTCGATGCTACCAGAAGCGTCAATGGCAAGGACAAGCGCAAGATCGGGGCAATCACTTCGTGCAGGCGGGGCGGAAAGCAGCGCGGCAACACACACCCCACACTGCACCAACGGCAACAGGTTCATAGCGCAACTCCGGCAAATGAAGGCGGGCCAAACGGCCCTGAATTAAAACTGACACTGCCCCTGAAAATACAGACGGGGCAAACAGTACGGACCCAGGCATCACGCTACCACAGGTGCGCCTACCAAGCACCACGGCCTGTGAACGCAGCGTGACAAGGAATTTCTCTCACGAAAAGAAACAGGCAACCTTCACCACAGGCACCCGGCTTTCCCACGCGGTGCGGGCGCCCTTGGGCACCAGCACCGACTCGCCGGTTGTAACCGGCACAACCGCGCCTCTGCTGTCGCCAATCTCGGTGGCGCCGGTCAGGAAATGCATGAACTCGGTCGCCTTCGCGGTCTGCTCGGTGCGAGTATAGGGGGTGGCGGACCATTGCAGCACCTCCAGCCGACCATCCCGGCTGCGGTAAAGCACGCGCTCACCGCAGGTCGGCTGGGCAGAAGAGAGGATCGCTGCCGGGGGTGGGTCGCCGGGGGTCAGTTCGGTTGAGGGGTCGATCAGGATGGCGCGCTGGCCGGGGGCGCTGTGGGCCTCGGGCGGGGTGCCGTCGTCATAGATCAGGAAATGCTTCAGCACCGGCCCGGTCTGCACCCACCGGCACACCAGACCCTTCGGCACCAGAAACCCCTGCCCCGGCCCGATCCGCAGCACGGCGCCGTCCGAATGGTGAATCTCCACCCTACCCGCCAGCAGGACCATGTATTCATCGAACGGACAGGGCGCCATCGGTCCGCTGTAAGCCGTGCAATGCCACGACCCGACCGACAAGCCGTCGCCCGCATCTTCGCGGATATACCGACCCTTCTGCACGGGGTCGCCCGTCTCCACCTCGGCGGGGTTGACCGGCGGCCAAAGGTCGAGGGCAGCCTCGCTCACAGCGGGATGGTCAAGAAATGCAATGTCCGCCATCTGGCGCTTCTCCATGCCTCAACTCTCGTCCCGCCAGCGCATCGCGATCGGGTAGCGTCGATCCAGCCAGAAGGCCTTTTGCGTCAGCCGCGTGCCGGGGGCCGCCTGAAAGCGTTTGTACTCCGAGATGTAAAGCAGATGCTCCACCTTCTTTACCACCGCGAGGTCATGTCCTTCGGCCACGATCTCGGCCACCGAAAGCTCACGCTCCACCAGCCCTTCGAGGATGGCATCCAAGACCTCGTAGGGCGGCAGGCTGTCCTGGTCCTTCTGGTCGGGGCGCAACTCGGCCGACGGTGGCTTGGTAATCACCCGCTCGGGGATCACGGCGCCGGGCGGGCCTTTCATCCACGAACGGTGGTTGGCGTTGCGCCAGCGGCACGTCTCGAACACGCGGGTCTTGTACATGTCCTTGATCGGGTTGTAGCCGCCGTTCATGTCGCCATAGATCGTGCAATAGCCCACCGCCATTTCGGATTTGTTGCCCGTGGTCAGCAGCATCTCGCCAAACTTGTTCGACAGGGCCATCAGCATCACGCCCCGCAGGCGGCTCTGGATGTTTTCCTCGGTGATGCCCGGGGTCGTGCCTGCAAACAGAGGCGCCAGCGCCTCACCCACCGCGTCCTGCGCCCCCCCGATCGGCACGGTATCAAGCCTGCAGCCCAGATTGCGCGCAACCTCGCCCGCATCCTGCAACGAATGGGCAGAGGTAAAGGCCGACGGCAGCATCACGCAGCGCACATTCTCGGGACCCAAGGCATCAGCGGCAATGGTCGCCACAATCGCCGAGTCAATCCCGCCCGAAAGCCCGAGGAGCACCTTCGTAAACCCGGTCTTGGCCAGGTAGTCGCTCAGCGCCAGCACGCAGGCCCGGTAATCCGCCTCCCACACACGGGGGATCTCGGCCACCGGGCCTAGTGCCGCCCGCCAGCCTTCGGGCGTTTTGGTAAAATCGACATGCGCCACGACCTCATCGAACTGCGGCAATTGCAGCGCCAGTTGCCCGCCCGGGTTCAGCACCATCGACGAGCCGTCAAAGACCTGATCGTCCTGCCCCCCCACCATGTTGAGATACACGAGCGGCAACCCCGTCTCGATGACCCGGGCCACCATGAGGTTCAGCCGCAGGTCCGGCTTGCCGCGATGATAGGGAGAGCCGTTCGGCACCAGCAGGATCTCTGCCCCCGTCTCGGCCAGCGTCTCGGCCACGTCGGGGTGCCACGCATCCTCGCAGATCGGCGTGCCGATGCGCAAAGGGCCTACGACATAGGGGCCATGCACATCGGCCGGCACGAAAATGCGCTTTTCATCGAACACAGCGTCATTGGGCAAATGATGCTTCAGAACCGTCGCACTGATCCGCCCGCCCTGCAGGATGTAATAGGCGTTATAAAGCCGCCCGTCCCGCAGCGCGGGCCCGCCGATCCCCAAGGCCGGACCATCGGCGCAAGCCACCGCCAGAGCCTCCACCGCTTGGACGGCTGTGGCCACAAAGGCAGGTTTCAAGATCAGATCCTGGGTCTGATATCCGGTGATGAACATTTCGGTCAGCGCGACCATCTGTGCGCCCGCGGCACGCCCCTCCTCCCACGCCGCGCGAGCGCGGGCGGCGTTGGCGGCAATCGCCCCCACTGTCGGGTTCAGTTGTGCCAGCGTCAGGCGGAAGGTGTCGGTCATCGCGGGCTCCGGTAAGCGTCCTTTTGGTTCTAGCAGGTTGGCGGAGGAGGGAAAGCCGCATTGCCCACCTGAGTGGGTCCGGACAGGGACGGTCGCTTGTCACAGGGGCGTTTGACGAGGTAGGTATGCGGGCGCGGGAGTCGCAACAGGGGTGGGGCAAAGCATGGCTGGCAAGGTCGGACTATCGGTGCTGGCGGCGGCCCTCGCCCTCAGCCTCAACGCAGCCTCTGCGCAAGGCGAAGGCGAGGTCATCACCAAGCAATATGACGACGGGTCGGTTTATGAAGGAACCTTCCGCGCCGGGCGCCAGCACGGGCAGGGCACCTACCGGCTGACCAATGGCTACGAATACAGCGGCGAATGGGCCGATGGCGCGATCACCGGCGCCGGAACCGCGCGCTACCCCAACGGATCGGTCTATGCGGGCGCCTTCAGGGATGGCCAGCCCGAGGGTCGCGGCAAGATCACCTTCGCCGATGGCGGCACCTATGACGGCGACTGGGCCGCAGGCAAGATGACTGGCATCGGCACAGTCACCTATGCCAATGGCGCGATCTATACCGGCAGCCTCGCAAATGGCGTGCACGATGGCCAGGGACGTATCGAGAACCCGGGAGGCTACATTTACGAAGGATCCTGGGCCGAAGGCATCAAGGACGGCCAGGGCCGCATCACCTATCCCGATGGCGCTGTCTACGACGGCGCGCTCAAGGCAGGGCAGCGCGCTGGCAAGGGCACGCTGACCATGCCCAACGGCCTGAAATATACCGGCGACTGGGACAAGGGCCAGATCAACGGCACCGGCTTCCTTGTCCAACCCAACGGTGATCGCTTCGAGGGCAGCTTTGCGGATGGCCAGCGCGAGGGCCCGGGCAAGGTCAGCTTCGCCAATGGCGACAGCTACGACGGCAGCTTCCGCAAGGACCGACGCCAGGGCACCGGCACCTTCCGCGGCGCCGACGGCTTCCGCTACGAGGGCGCCTGGGTCGAAGGTCGGATGGAAGGCACGGGCAGCGTCACCTATCCCGATGGTTCGGTCTATGTCGGAAGCTTTGTCGCCGATCAGGCTCAGGGCCGGGGCGCGATCACCTATCCCGATGGCTCGGTCTACGAGGGCGACTGGACAGCAGGCGCCATCACCGGCAAAGGTCGCGCCACCTATGCGGGCGGGCAGACCTATGAGGGCGATTTCATTGATGCCATCCCGAACGGCAGCGGCAAGATGATCTACCCCGACGGCTACCGCTATGAGGGCGACTGGACGGCCGGGGTGCGCGAAGGGATCGGCAACGCCATCTACCCTGACGGTGCGATCTACCGGGGTGCCTTTCGCGCGGGCCTGCGCCATGGCAAGGGCGAATTGATCCAGCCCGACGGATTTCGCTATCTCGGCGACTGGAAAGATGGCGTGATCGAAGGCATGGGCCTCGCCACCTATCCATCCGGCGATGTCTATGATGGCGGATTTCGCGCAGGCAAACGCCATGGCGAGGGCGTCCTGCGCTACACAGGCGGGCAGGAAGCATCCGGCATCTGGGAACAGGGCGTGGTCACCGCTCCCTCCGATGCGCCCGCCACCACCGCCCCGCCCGACGAAGCCACGCCCCTCGAAGCCACACCCCCGGCCAACGCCACCCCGGACAACTGACCGGGCAGACCTCCCGCTGCAGCCAGACCCTCTCCCCACGCGTCTCCAGGATCCGCCGGGCCAAGACACCCCGCGCCCGCTCCGGCGGCAAACCACCGCTCCCCTTCACTTTTGCCCAAATATCCCACGGGGGAAGGCGCCGCCCCGGCGCTGCGGGGGTGTGAAACCCCCGCCTTGCCCGGCATCCACAGGCTTTCACGCCAGAAGCCGGACCCCGTCATGGCCGCGGATGCGCACCTTGCGGATCTGCCCCTCCTGCTGGTCAACCGAAAAGGCCACCTCGGTGAACTGCCCGGTCCGCCCCAGTCGCGGGCCTTCGATCAGCACCTGATGGTCTTGCCCCACCCCAGCCTCCAGATGCCGCCGCAATGCCGCATCGCCTGCCGCGCGCAACCGCGCTGCACGGTCGCGCACCACGCCGCCGTTCAGCTGCGGCATCCGGGCCGCAGGCGTGCCTTTGCGCGGGCTGAACGGAAAGACGTGCAGGAACGTCAGCCCGCAGTCCTTTACCAGCTTCAGGCTGTCCTCGAACATCGCCTCCGTCTCGGTCGGGAACCCCGCGATGATATCCGCCCCGAACACGATCCCGGGACGCAGGCGCCGCGCCTCCTCGCAAAAGCGGATCGCATCCTCCCGCAGATGCCGCCGCTTCATCCGCTTCAGGATCATGTCGCTGCCTGCCTGCAGCGACAGGTGCAGATGCGGCATCAGCCTGGGTTCCGTCGCAATCGCCCCCATCAGCGCCGCGTCCGCCTCTATCGAGTCGATGGAACTGATCCGCAGCCGCGCCAGGTCCGGCACCAGCCGCAGGATGCGGATCACCAGATCGCCCAGCCGGGGCAGGCCGGGCAGGTCGCCACCCCAGGACGTCAGGTCCACCCCTGTCAGCACCACCTCGTTGAAGCCGCGGCCGACCAGACGGCGGATTTGCTCCACGATCACGCCCGCAGGCACTGACCGAGAGTTCCCCCGCCCGTAGGGGATGATGCAGAAGGTGCAGCGATGATCGCAGCCGTTCTGCACCTGCACATACGCCCGGTGTCGGCCAAACCCGTCGATCAAATGCCCTGCGGTTTCCTGCACCGACATGATATCGTCCACCTGCACTTTTTCGGTGACGCCGATCAGATCGGGCGCCGCCAGGGCCGCCCAGGTCTGCGCCCGCATCTTCTCGGCATTGCCGATGACGCGGGCAACCTCGGGCATCGCGGCAAAGGTCGCAGGTTCCGTCTGTGCGGCACAGCCTGTCACGATGATGGGCAGGCCGGGATTGTCGCGCGCCAGACGGCGGATCTCCTGCCGTGCCTTGCGCACGGCCTCGCCGGTCACGGCGCAGGTGTTCACGATCACCGCATTCCGCAGCCCCGCAGCGGCAGCAAGCTCTGTCATCGCCTCTGTCTCATAGGCGTTGAGGCGGCAGCCATGGGTGGAAAACACCGGAACCGTCATCCGTGCCGCGCCAAAAGCTCGGCCGAGAGCCAGCCGTCGTACACATGCGCCACCGGCCCCGACAGCCAGACGCCATCCTCGCGCCAGTCCACTTCCAGCATGCCTCCGTCCAGCTCCAGCACGACCTGCCGACCCGTCAGGCCACGCAGGTGCGCCGCCACCGCCACCGCACAGGCGCCCGAGCCGCAGGCAAGGGTGATGCCCGCCCCCCGTTCCCACACCCGCAGGCGCAGCCTGTCAGCGCCGAGGACAGAGGCATATTCCACATTCGTCCGTGCCGGGAACAACGGATCATGCTCCATTTTCGGCCCAAGCCTTGCAAGGTCAACCGCCTCGGCATCCGCGACGAAGTGCACGCAATGCGGATTGCCCATGCCCACCGCCACCGGTTCGCCCGGCAGCGGCAGATGCAACAGGTCCACGTCGCGTGCCAGCGGCACCTCGCGCCAGTCCATCTGCGGTGGCCCCATGTTCACGCTGACCTGCCCATCAGCGCGGCGCAAGGCCGACAAACCCCCGCGATCTGTGACCATCGTCACCTCGGCTCGCCCAAGGCCAGTCATCACATGGTCGGCCACACAGCGCGTGGCATTGCCGCAGGCGCCCGCCCTTGATCCGTCGCTGTTCCAAAAATCGAGGCCGAAGTCCGCGCCCTCCGCATCCCGGATTTCCGCCAGCTGGTCAAACCCCACGCCGCGGTTGCGATCCCCAAGCGCGCGCGCCAGCGCAGCCGTGACCACCGCCCCGCGCCCGCGCGAGTCGATCACCACAAAGTCGTTGCCCGCCCCGTGCATCTTCATGAAAGGCAGGCCGGTGGAGGTATGCATCCCGGTCATGGCGCGCGATATACCCCCTCCCTTCGCTTTTTGCCAGACCCCCGGGATTTTCCGCTTGACCCCCCCGCGTCAACTGCCTAATCACCGGCCCTGTCGCGAGCGCTGGCTCCGGTGGCAAGGCTTCCGACTTTGAAGGTTTCCCCTGAAGGTCGCATGAGTTTTGGCGCACGGGGTGAGCCGTCTTGGGGCATGGCAGGGGAGTGGGTGCACCCCCGGCCTGCGACATGGTAAGGGCGGGTAGCTCAGTTGGTTAGAGCACGTGACTTTTAATCATGGGGTCGGGGGTTCGAATCCCCCCCCGCTCACCATTCTCGCAAATCTCTGAAACACCGCCGGACCGCGGACCCGCCCCATCTGCATTTTCTCCGGCCCGGCCACGGATTTACCGCGAATTGACATGGAACTGTCATCTGCTTCGGGCAGGAGAGGCCGATTGCCGCCGCCTCGCTCCAGAAGGAACCCTTTCTTGACCGCAAATCCAGCCCCCGATGCCCCCCTGCTGATCGAAGGCGCGAGGGTCCTCATGTCCGACCGCCTTGTCGAGGCGAGCCTGCGTATCGAAGGCGGGCGGATCGCCGGGTTGGACCTTTCCGCCGACGGCGCCAGCCGTATTGACGGGCGCGGCATGATCCTCGCCCCCGCCTTCATCGACATTCACGGCGACGCGTTCGAGCGGCAGCTGATGCCGCGCCCCGGCGTGATGCTGCCGGTCGAGGCGGCTCTTCTGGAAACCGACCGCCAGCTTGCGGCCAACGGGATTGCCACGGCTTTTCATGCCCTTACCCTCAGCTGGGAACCGGGCTTGCGGTCGGTTGCCATGGGGTGGGAGGTCATGGGCGCGCTTGACCGCCTCGCCCCCCGCCTGACGGTCGAGAACCGGCTGCAACTGCGCTGGGAGACCTTCTGTTTCGAGGCGATCCCGCTGATCGTGACGGCGCTTGCCGGGCGACACTTGCCCGCCATCGCCTTCAACGACCACACGTCGATGGCCGTGTTGCACCCGGATACGGCGTTGCAGGATCGCCCGTTCGAGCTTGATCCCGCCTTTCCGGTAACCGACCTGGACTCCCCCCGATTTGCCGAAAAGATGAAGGACCGGGCCAAACGCTCGCAGATGGACTTGGGGGAGTACGTGGCCCTCCTGCGCGCGGCGTGGCAGCGGCGCCCCGAGGTACCCGGGGCGATCGCGGGCGTTGCGGCCATGGGCCGCGCGGCGGGGGCGGCGATGCTGAGCCATGATGACAGCCAGCCTGAAACCCGGACGTTCTTTCGCGACCTTGGCGCACGGATCAGCGAATTCCCGATGAACGTCGCCGCCGCGCGGGCGGCGCGCGACGGGGGCGATCTGATTGCAATGGGCGCGCCAAACGCCGCGCGGGGGGGCAGCCATCTCGGCTCGCCCGGCGCGGCAGATCTGATCCGCGCGGGTCTTTGCGATATCCTCGCCTCGGATTACTTCTATCCTGCCTTGTTGGCCGCCGTGTCCCGGCTTCTGGCGGACGGGGTGGCACCGCTCCCCGCGCTCTGGCCACTGGTTTCGGGCAACCCGGCACGCGCGCTAGGGCTGGCCGACCGGGGTGAAATCGCCCTTGGCAAGCGTGCCGATCTGGTGCTGATCGACTGGCCCGAAGGCGGAACCCCCGCCATCCGTCGCACTTTCGCAGCCGGACGTGCGGCCTACACGGCCATGCCCGCAGGCTGAGCCTTACTGAACCTTCGTGCGCAGCCGGTCTGTTGCCCATTCCATCGCGATCACTACCAGAAAGATCGCAAGGATGATCGTGCTTGCGTCACGGTACTGGAAGAGATCGAAGGCCACCTTCAGTTCCTGCCCGATCCCGCCCGCGCCCACGAGACCGAGGACGACAGACGACCGCACGGCCTTTTCCAGCGCAAAGATGCCGGTATTGATCAGGCTGGGCATTGCATCCGGCAGCACTGCGCCAAACAGGACAGACAACCGCCCCGCCCCGATGGCCTGCAGCGCTTCCTGCGGTTCCTTGTCGGCATCCTCGAACGCCTCGGCAAAAAAGCGCCCGCAAAAGCCCACCGTATCGACGAGGATGGTCATCGTGCCGGCCACCGCCCCCAGGCCCACGGTCGACACGAACAGCAGCGCCCAGACAAGGTCCGGCACCGTGCGCAGAAGCGAGACAAAAGCCTTCATCACCGGCGCCATCAGCCGTAAGGGCGTGACGCCGCGGGCGGCGAGCCACGCCACCGGCAGCGACACCAGGATGCCGAGAAACGCCCCGACAAGGGCGATCTGGAACGTCTCGACGATCTTCCAGCCGATGCGGACAAGAAAGCCCGGCTCCAGGTTCGGGGGCAGCATCCGGTCCATCAACCGCACCATGCCCGGCGCGCCCTCGATCAGGCGCTGCGGACTGGGAGCCACCTGCCCCATCGATACAAAGACAATGGCCAGTGCCGCGACCGCAAGGGTGAAGGCCACCGGCGACAGGCCCGCATACCGGCCCGGCGGCTCAGGCAAAGACATCGGCCAGATCCCCTTTGGTGACCCGGGCCGCCGGCTGGTCCAGCACCACCCGCCCTGCGCGCAGCGCAATCACCCGGTCGGCGAATTCCACCGCATGGGCCATGTCGTGGCTGGTGAAAAACAGCGTAATGCCCCGCTCCGCTGCAAGGCGCGAAAACAGCGCCATCACATCGCGACCCGCCACGGGGTCAAGGCTCGCGGCGGGCTCATCGGCGATCAGCAGCTGTGGTCTCCGCACCAGCGCGCGGGCAATCGCCACCCGCTGCTGCTGGCCCCCCGACAGGGCATCGGCCCGCTCCGCCGCGCGCGGGGCAAGGTTCACAGCCTCCAGCGCTGTCATCGCCTGTTCGCGCCAGACCTGCGGCGCGGTCATCGCGGAAAACGCCCGCCAGCTGCCGGGCAAGCCCATCATGCCGTGAATCACATTCGACAGCACCGACCGGCGTCGTACAAGGCAATGCTTCTGAAAGACAAATCCCGTCTGCCGCCGAAGCCGCGCAAGCGTGGCCGCATCCACGCGCCCCGACAGATCCTCGCCCAGGCAGGAAACCTCGCCCGCACTAGCCGGATGAAGCCCGATCAGACAGCGCAGCAGCGTCGATTTTCCCGATCCGTTGGACCCGATCAGCGCCACCCGCTCACCCGGGCGCACAGACAGCGAAACACCATTCAGGATCACCGGCCCTGCGCCATAGCGCTTGATCAAGCCCTTCACGCGCAACGCGGTCTCTGCCTGCGCCGTCACCTCGGGCCGCTGGTTCAGATCAAGCATCGTCCCCCCGAAAAGCAATTGGGGCTGCCTACGCAGCCCCAAGACCTATTCCACCCGATCACTCGCCAACAAAGGATTTCGTATCCACACCGATGTTCGCATACATGCTGCGGACGTAGTCGTAGTCGCTGTCCTGAATATCGGCAAAGAAGAAGCCGCCCTCGTACTTGCCGTTGTCTTCGCCCAAGAGCACGGCTTCCATCAAGGCAGCACTGTCGTTCACGAAGGCCGCCTTGATCTTGTCGACCACTTCGGGCGCCACTTCCTTACGTGCGACCAGAATGTCGTTCGGCAGGTCGCGTCCGCGCGCGATCACCATGAAGGACTGTTCGGGGAAAGCCTCGCGGATCGAGCGCAGATGCCCGTCGTTCATGCCGACGGCCTGAACGTCGCCGCGGATCATTGCCTCGACTGCCACATTGCGGTTGATGATCTGTGCATTATAGTCAACGCCGTACTTCAGGCCAAAGTCTGCAAGAACCTGCGCCGGGCCAAGATGCTGCGAAGTAGAGCCAACCGAACCGAAGGCCACGACGTTGCCTGCAAGGTCGGAGACATTCTTGACCGGGCCACCGGCCATGACTACCACCTGTGCATAGTAGTTCGGGCGCTGCCAGCCGGCCACGATCACCGGGTCGGTCAATTCCTTGATCACCACATATTCTGCAGGTCCGGTCAGCACCAGATCGACCTGCCCCTGATTCATAGCCTCGACCGCCGCAGTGCGCGACGAGACCGGGAACAACTCTATCTCGAGCCCTGTCGATTTCTCTAGCGCAAGCTCGAAGCCGCCAAATTCCTTGATCAGGGCTTCCATGCCCTCCACGTCGGTGACGGCAAGTTTCACTGACTCGGCCATAGCGGGCATGGCCAAGGCCAAAGCTGTGGCTGCTGAGGCAAAGGTCGCAAACAGTTGGCGCATGGGGTGTCTCCATAAAGGCGCGGCAGATTGCAACAGGCGGTAGGCCAGCAACGTGACGCTGCCACAAAGAATGGATGACAGTAGTGTAACAACGCGCCTGCGCGACGCCAAACCCCGCCCGGGTCAGACCGCGTCCACCACCTCGACCCCGGTTTGCCAATCCTTGCAGCGCGCGGCCAGATCGCCCGGCAAGGGCGCATCGGTAAAGACCTTGCTCACATCCGACAGCGAGGCCAGACGCACCGGCGCGCTGCGCTGGAACTTGGACGCGTCAGCTACCAGAAAGGTCTGCCGCGACCGCACGATGATCGCCTTGGCGACGCGAACCTCGGCCAGATCATAGTCAAGGATATCGCCGTCCTCATCCAGTGCCGAGCAGCCGATCACGGCAAAATCGACCTTGAAATGCTCGATGAACTGCGCCGCAAGCTCCCCCACCAAACCACTGTCGGACCGCCGGAAGGCCCCCCCCGCCACCATGATCTCGCATCCCGGGTTGGCAATCAGGATATTGGCCACATTCATGTTGTTGGTCACAACCGTGATATTGCGGTGCTGCATCATCTCGCGCGCCACAGCCTCGGTCGTGGTGCCAAGGTTCAGAATGACCGAGCAATTGTCAGGGATCGCCCGCGCGCAGGCCCGGGCGATGGCGGCCTTGGCCCGGTCGTTCAGGCGGCGGCGTTCGTCATAGCCGAGGTTCGTAACCCCCACGCGCGGCATCGCCCCGCCATGCACCCGGTCCAGATGCCCCAGATCAGCCAACTCGCCCAGATCGCGGCGAATGGTCTGCAAGGTGACGTCAAAACGCTGCGCGAGGTCCTCGACAATCACGCGCCCCTCGGCCCGTGCAATATCCAGAATCTCGGTCTGCCGAAAGCTGAGAGCCATTCCCAAAATCCCAATTCTTGAGCCAAAGCTAGCGGCCCTGCCCGTGCCCCGAAAGCAGCGGCCTGTGTTCATATTCTGCGGATCGTGTCTCCGGTTTGCAGCCTGGGAAACAGCTCGGTTACCTTGTGTCCCTCGCCCGCGGGGGACTGCTTGCCGGCGATGATCTCGGCCGACCGGCGGCCGATCTCATGTCGGCAAGCGTCCATAGTGGCAAGCCGTCGTGGCAGACCTTCGAGCAGTTCAACGCCATTAAACCCGGCCAGGCCGATCTGTTGTGGCACCGACATTCCCGCCTCCAGACAGTACAGCAAGCCTCCTGCCCCGATCATGTCATTGGAATAATAAAGGAAATCAATGTCCTTGTTGCGCCGCAAAAGGGCCTCCGTCATTTCGCGGCCCTTCAACAGCGCCGAGCCGCCGGAATAGAACTCCCGGTCCACCAGGGCCAGCCCTTCGCGGGCCAAAGCCTGTTCGAACCCTTCCAACCGTTTGCGCGCACGGTGATCTTCGGGCATCTGCGTGCCCAGAAACCCGATCCGCCGGTAGCCCGCCGCGAGGATCGCCTCCGCCATCTGCCGACCCGCTCGGTGGTGCGAGATGCCCACTGCACTGTCCACCGGATCGCCGTCAATATCCATGATCTCGACAATCGGAATGCCCGCGCGCGCCAGCATGGCCCGCGCAGGCGCCGTATGTTCCAGCCCCGCCACGATCATGCCCGACGGGCGCCAGCTCAGCATTTCGTAGATCACCGTTTCTTCACGCTCGGGCGAATAGTTGGTGACCCCCACGACCGGTTGCAGCCCGGTATGATCCAGCGATTCGGAAATGCCCGACAGTACCTCGGGAAAGACCATGTTTGACAACGACGGGATGACCACCCCCACGAGGTTCACCCGCTGGCTGGCAAGGGCGCCCGCAATCTTGTTCGGCACATAGCCCAACGTGCGCGCCGCCTCCAGCACCCGTTCGCGCGTAGCCGGTGAGACTTCACCACGTTGGCGCAGCACCCGGCTGACCGTCATCTCGCTGACGCCCGAAGCTTCCGACACATCGCGCAAGGTGAGCGCGCGATGCAGTTCGGAGGTAGGCACGTTGGACAATTCACAGGCCTCGCTTGCGGCTCTAAAGCTCTAGTTAAACGCAAAGCCAAGGCTTGTCCAAGGTGGTTTCCGTGAACCAGCTACTGCTAACTTACGAGATGATCGCGCATCGTTGAGGTCATAGGGCAGGTTAGCATCGTTTTCTTCAGGGCTGGCGGCACTGACAAAAATGTCGCTGCCAGGCAACCCCGCACCCATCCCACATTGCCCACGCCGGTTTTTCGCGTTTGAAGGTGCCATGTCCGCTTGACCGGGTCCACTTTGCCGCGGCCCCGTCACCCGGGGACAACGCGGCCGCCTCCTGATCGGCTGGGCTGGACAGGGACAAGGAAGGCCGCAACCACGCTTACCTAGGTTGACCCATATCGATAACCGTCTTACGAACCGCATTAGTGATTGGCCCCGTAGCTCAGCCGGATAGAGCGACGGTTTCCTAAACCGTAGGCCGCGTGTTCGAATCACGCCGGGGTCACCACCTACAGCGCGGACTCCCTGCCCTTTGCGGCAACGCTGAGATAGATCACCGTGATCACGATCACCGCAAGGAAGATGCCGCTGGTCATGACGGTCCCCAATGCCATGCCGCCATACTCGGCTGGCTGCGAAAGCAGGTCGCCGAAGGATGCGCCCAACGGTCGGGTAAAGATGTAGACCAGCCAGAATGCGAGGACTCCATCAAGTTCCAAGGTATAGTAACCGATGCTCAGCGACAGGATTATCGTCCCGAACAAGAACCCGGTGGCCAGATAGCCCAGACCAAAATGTTCGGCGACCAGATCGCCCGCAGCCGTGCCCAGGGCAAACGTGAACAGAATGGCAAGCCAATAGAACGACTCTCGCCGCGTCGTAAAGATCGCGTGGATCGAAAGGCTCCGCTCTATCCGGAACCAGATTGCAAAAGTGGCGGCGAGGGCCAGGGCGAAGAAGAGGGTGGTGGCCATCAGCGACACATGCAGATTGTCGACGAGGTTATCGGTAACGAGGGTGCCCACAATGCTGATCAGCACCACGGCCAGCCAGTAGGACCACGGCCGATAGCGCTTTTGCGCAAATTGCATCACCAGGGCCACGACCAGGACGCCCGTCATCAAAAGGGAGGTGGCAGTTAGGCCAAAGCCGAGGTTGACAGCAAGATAATCCGCGGCCGTTTCGCCCATTGTTACCGCCATCAGTTTGATCAGCCAGAATTCGGCGGTCACTTTCGGCACGCGGTTGAAGGGTTGCGTCATCGGGATGTCCTGATCATTGGCCAAGAGCGGCAAGCGCCTGTGCTGAAAAGGTATCGGCAGTCTTGTCATCGTCGGCATTGCAGCGTTCGGTTGCCTTGGCCAGAAGGTCCGCAACCGTTGCGCCCTTTTCTGCGGGCCAAGCGGTCCCGGCCAACTTATCATGTACCATGGCCAGCATCGTCTCGCAGGGCAGCGCATGGCCGGTCTCATCCGTGACGGCGACGCCTGCAACGCTCGACGCGCCCACAGCGGTGCCGGTGGCAAGGGCCGGATCGGCAAGCACGGTCTGTAAACTGGCAAGCGCCAAGCCTACATCCGCGACATCCGGCGTGCCAGCGCGAAGAGATTTCAGTGCCATGTCAATCGCGTCATCCACCGCGCCCCATTGCGCTGGATTGGCAGGTTGCAAGGTCGCTTCGCCCTCGTCCCACGCGGCCTCGAGGTCCCGGATGCGCCCGGCCGCTGCGGGCAGATTACCTTTGTCGGCAATGCTTTGCACTTCCGCAACGATTGCAGCGAACGTCGACATGTCGCCCAAGCCTGCCGTGGCGGGCGGATATTGCCAGCGGTAGATGCCGAAAAACACCGCCACCGGCAGGGCGATCAACACGATCGCCATGAGGAAGTGTCGCGTCATTGTTTTGCTCCGTCGCCGCCGATCGGCGAATGCCGAAGGACGTTCAGATGTCCAGATGCGTGACGTTCAGCGCGTTGTCCTGAATGAAGGCGCGCCGCGGTTCGACCTCGTCGCCCATCAGCTTGGTAAAGATGTCGTCGGCGTCGGCCAGATCATCGACCTTTACCTGCAGAAAAGTGCGCGCCTCGGGGTCGAGCGTGGTTTCCCACAGCTGTTCGGGGTTCATCTCACCCAACCCCTTATAACGCTGAAGAGAAAGTCCTTTCTCGCCCTCGGCCAGAATGGATTTCAACAAATCGATCGGCCCGTGCACCATCTGTTCGCGGTCCTTGCGCATCAGGCGCGCAGGGTCGCGGTAGGTATCGCGCGTCTGCTGGCCGATCGCCGAAAGCCTGCGCGCCTCGCCCGAGCGCAGAACGGCGCCGTCCAGCGTGCGCAGCTCCTCCACCCCGCGCAGCACGCGGCTGAGGCGGATGCCATGGTCCTGGGTGATCCTGCCGGCCCAGCCCTTCTCATACTCTGCCGCGATCAGGTTCAGCCTGCGCGCCACCACATCAGCCACCGCCTGCAGATCGGAATCCGCGCGGCCCGGATCAAACGCCCCGGACAGAGCGGCCTGTTCCAAGATCCCGCGCGGGTAATGCGTGGGGAAGGCGTCGAGAACCCGGCGGAAGGCGCGCGCCCCCTCAATCACCCGCGCAAGGTCATTGCCCGCAATCTCTTGTCCATCGGTCAGGCGAAGCACAGCGCCCTCGGTGCCCATCTCGATCAGATAGTCATCGAGCGCCGCCTGATCCTTGAGGTAAACCTCTGATTTTCCACGCGCAACCTTGTAAAGCGGCGGCTGAGCTATGTAGAGGTAGCCACCCTCGATCAGTTGCGGCATCTGGCGGAAAAAGAAGGTGAGCAGCAGCGTCCGGATATGCGCGCCATCCACATCGGCGTCAGTCATGATGACGACTTTATGGTAGCGCAGTTTCTTGATGTCGAATTCGTCCCGCCCGATTCCGGTGCCAAGGGCGGTGATCAGCGTGCCGATCTCCTGGCTTCCGAGCATCCGGTCGAACCGCGCCCGTTCCACGTTCAGGATCTTCCCCCGCAGTGGCAGCACGGCCTGATTGGCGCGGCTGCGCCCCTGCTTGGCGGAGCCCCCGGCCGAGTCGCCTTCAACCAGAAACAGCTCGGACTTCGCCGGGTCGCGCTCCTGACAATCCGCGAGCTTTCCGGGCAGGGACGCTATATCGAGCGCCGTCTTGCGCCGCGTCAGATCGCGGGCCTTGCGCGCCGCCTCGCGCGCCAGCGCCGCCTCGACGATCTTGCCTACAATGATGCGGGCATTGGCGGGGTTTTCTTCGAACCATTCCGACAGCTTTTCGTTCACCAGATTCTCTACCGCCGGGCGCACCTCGGAGGAGACGAGCTTGTCCTTGGTCTGGCTGGAGAATTTCGGATCCGGCACCTTGACCGACAGCACGCAGGTCAGTCCCTCGCGCGCGTCGTCGCCGGTGAAATCGACCTTTTCCTTCTTCGCGATCCCCGAGGTTTGCGAATAGGAGTTGATGGTGCGCGTCAGCGCCCCGCGAAAGCCCGCAAGATGCGTGCCACCATCGCGCTGCGGGATGTTGTTGGTGAAGGGCAGCACCATCTCGTTGTAGCTGTCGTTCCACCACATCGCGACTTCAACTGTGATCCCGGACCGCTCGCCGATCATGTAGATCGGGTCCGCCATGATCGACGTCTTCGAGCGGTCGATGTATTTCACAAATTCCCGCACGCCGCCTTCGTAGAAAAGTTCGGTCTTCAACGGCTCGGCAGGACGCTCATCCTCGATCACGATCCGCACGCCGGAATTCAGGAAGGCAAGTTCCCGCAGCCGGTGCTCCAGCGTCTTGAACTGGTACTCGAGATTGGAAAACGTGCCATCGGGCGTGTTTATCTTGGCCGAGGCGAGAAAACGCACTTCCGTCCCGCGCATGCCCGGGGCGGGCCCCACCTCGTGCACATGCACCACGCAATCGCCGTTTTCGAACCGGGCGCGGTACTCCGTGTCATTGCGCCAGACCCGAAGCTCCAGCCATTCCGACAGGGCGTTCACGACGGAAACCCCCACGCCGTGCAATCCGCCCGAGACCTTGTACGCATTGCCGGACTCATCGGTGTTGTTGAACTTGCCGCCCGCGTGCAGCTGCGTCATGATCACTTCGGCGGCGGAAACGCCCTCTTCGGCGTGGATGTCCACGGGGATGCCGCGTCCATTGTCGCGCACCGAAACCGAACTGTCCGCATGGATTTTCACTGCGACTGAGGTCGCATGTCCGGCAAGCGCCTCGTCGATGCCGTTGTCCACTACCTCATAAACCATGTGGTGCAGGCCCGAGCCATCGTCGGTGTCGCCGATGTACATGCCGGGACGCTTGCGAACCGCCTCCAACCCTTTGAGAACCTTAATGGAATCGGCATCATAGGTTTGCGTTTTCTTGGTCGTGTCGGACATGCGGCGGGGACCCTCGTTTGCTGCACGACTTATAGCGGTGCGGGGGGGGGATGTCACGCCTTGGCCACAAGATTTAGCGGATAGAGGCCGCTCAGGTCGCGGCGATGGCCACGCCTACGGCAATCATCAATCCGCCCGCCGTCAGGTTCATCCGGCGCAGTGCTGCAGGCGAGGTCAGCAGGCGCCGCGCCCGGCCGATGGACGCCGCGAGCAACAGGTTTCCGGCAAGCGGTATCGTCACGGAAAGGGCGACGATCGCCACAATGTCCAGCGCCTGCACATGCGACAGATCAAAGAACCCCGGCAGCACCCCCATGTAGAACAGGATTGCCTTGGGGTTGCCGATCACCACTGCAACCCCGGTTGCAAAGCCCGCCCACAGGCCCGGACGGGTGAGGCGACTGTCGGCAGAAATCCCGCGCGCGGCGTTGCGGATCAGCAGGCTTCCCATCACCACAAAGGTCACCGCAGCCACCCAATGCATCACCACCATGAAGTGTGAAAATTGCTGCGTGATCCATGTCAGGCCAAAAATCGCGAGCAAGGGCCAGAGTGCATCCCCCAGGGTGACCCCTACCGCGAGCGGCCAGGCCGCCTGAAACCCGCCTGACATGGCGCGCGCCAGCAACGCGACCCAAACCGGGCCGGGCGTCAGAAACAGTACCAGCAACGCGCCCGCATAGAAGGCAAGGTCGAGGAATGAAACTGTCACGCCCTTACCTGCGAGACGCCGCCCGCCTCAACCACCTCAAAGCGTTGCGCCCTGTCACCAAGACAATCGAACATCGCACTTTCCGTCCCTGTCATAATGGCCTGCAGGCAAAGCGCGCAGATTTCATCATAAAGTGCTGCCCGCCGGGCGGGGTCAAGGTGCGCCGCCACCTCATCCAGCAGCACGACGGGCGGGTGGCCGGTATCCTCTGCCAGAGCGCGGGCATTGGCGAGAATCAGGCTGACCAGCAGGGCCTTCTGCTCTCCGGTCGAGCATTGATCGGCGGGCACGCCTTTCGGCGCATAGACCGCCGTCAGGTTGCTGCGGTGCGGGCCTGCAAGCGTGCGTCCGGCTGCCATGTCGCGGCGGCGCCCTTCTGCCAGCGCCTCGGCAAGGTCTTCCGGCTCGGCGGCGCCCTCCGGCCCGGTCAATGTCAGGTCGGCCTGCGGAAAGGCGGTGGCAGCGCCTGCCTGCGCCGCCTGCAGGCGGGTGAGCGTATGGCGGCGGCTGGCCGTGATCAGCGCGCCGGTCTCTGCCATCTGGGCTTCGAGCGCGGTATACCAATGCGGGTCGCGCACCTCCTCCTTCAGCAGGCGGTTGCGCTCGCGCATCGCCTTTTCATAGGCAAGACTGCGGTCGGCATGCCGGGGCTCGAATGACAGGGTCATGCGGTCCAGAAACCGGCGCCTCCCCTCGGCTGCCTCGATCCACAGCCGGTCCATCGGCGGCACCAGCCACACCACCCGCAAAATGCGCGCAAGGTCGGTCTGCGTGGCGGCCTTGCCGTCGATGCGTACGCTTCGCAGGGCGTCAGGGTCGGCCCAGGTCTCGATGTCATGGTTTGCGCCCTCACCTGTGGCGCCTGCCGCAATCTTCCAGCCACCGGGACCTGCGGTCATTGCAAGCTCGGCGGGCCCCGCCCGGCGCATTCCCCGTCCGGGCGAGAGGAGCGAGACCGCCTCAAGAATATTTGTCTTGCCCGCGCCATTTGCGCCGGTAAAGGCCACCGGCCGCCCGTCCAGAACCAGCCGCGTTGCAGGATGGTTGCGGAAGGCCTGCAGGCTGAGCCGTGTGATCATCGGCGTGGTGCGGGTGTCACACTCGCATCGGCATCACGACATAGACTGCGCTCAGGTCATTGCCTTCGCGCATCAGCGTCGGATCGCCTGAGGAGTTGAACAGGAAAACCGCATTTTCGCGGTCCACCTGGCTTGCAATTTCCAGCAGGTATTTCGCGTTGAAGCCGATATCCAGCCGCTCATCGCTGTAAGCCACGGCCAGCTCTTCCTCGGCCGCGCCCGAATCCGGTGCGTTGACCGACAGGATCAGCCGGTCGTCCTCGAGGCTCAGCTTTACGGCGCGTGACCGTTCGGAGGACACTGTCGCCACCCGGTCCACCGCGCGGGCGAATTCAGCGGCATCCACTTCCAGCCGCCGGGTGTTGCCGGTGGGGATGACGCGTGTGTAGTCGGGGAAGGTTCCGTCGATCACCTTCGATGTCAGCGTAATTGCCGGGGTCGCAAAGCGCACCTTGGTTTCCGACACCGATACCGCAATCGTCGCCTCGTCATCGTCCAAAAGCTTGCGCAGTTCGTTCACCGTCTTGCGCGGCACGATCACGCCCGGCATCGCGCCGGCATTGTCCGGCAAGGGCGCGTCGATCCGCGCCAGCCGGTGCCCGTCGGTTGCCACGCAGCGCAGGACCGGCCCAGCCTCCCCGGTCGCCACATGCATGTAGACGCCGTTCAGGTAATAGCGCGTCTCCTCGGTCGAGATCGCGAATTTTGCCTTGTCGAACAGCCGCCGCAGCACCGTCGCAGGGGCGGAAAAGTTGCACGAATATTCCGAACTTGCCATCACCGGGAAATCTTCACGCGGCAAGGTAGCGAGACTGAAGGTTGAGCGACCGGCGGTGATGGTCAGGCGCCCCGAGGCTGCATCCTCCACCAGGCTCACCAGCGCGCCGTCAGGCAACTTGCGCACGATTTCATGCAGCATTACGGCGGAAACCGTGGTCGCCCCCGGGCGTTCCACCAGGGCGGGCGCGCGGTCCAACACCTCGATATCCAAATCGGTCGCGCGGAAGCTCACTTGCGCGCCCTCAGCTTCGATCAGGACGTTGGCAAGGATCGGGATGGTATTGCGACGTTCCACCACCGACTGCGCCTGCCCGAGCGCTTTCAGAAGCGTTGCCCGTTCGATGCTGAGTTTCATGGCGCAATCCTCTTGATCTGGCCCCAAGCGGGGACCGTGAACCTAGCGGATTTACGCCACACCGCAAGGCCCGCGTGCTGCTAAACGGGCGCAAAATCAGCGCAGCGCCGCATCAGTTCTGCAGCGAACGGCGAAGCAATTGCAGGTCGTCGGCCAGTTGGGCGTCCGTGGCTGACAGCTCTTCGATCCGCTTTACGCCATGCATGATCGTGGTGTGATCGCGCCCGCCGAAGCGGCGCCCGATCTCGGGCAGGCTGCGCGAGGTGAGTGTTTTCGACAGATACATCGCGACCTGCCTCGGTCGCGCAATGTTGCGCTGTCGCCGCGGGCCGACGAGGTCGGACAGCCGCACCGAGTAATGTTCGGCCACCTTGCGCTGGATCTCCTCGATCGTCAACTTGCGGTCCAGCGTGCGCAGCACATCGGCCAGACAGTCCTGCACCAGATCGAGCGTGATTTCGCGCCCCACGAGGCTGGCGAAGGCAAAAAGCCGGGTCAGCGCGCCTTCCAGCACCCGCACGTTCGTAGTGATCCGGTGCGCGAGAAATTCGAGAATCCCGTCGCCCATCTTGAGCCCGCGATACTGCTGGCGGTAATACTCGACCTTCTGCTGCAGGATACCCAGACGCAGCTCGTAATCCGTCGGGTGCAGATCAACCACCAGCCCGCACTGCATGCGCGACTTGATGCGGTCCTCCAGATCCTTGATCTCCCCAGGCGCGCGGTCGGCGGAAATCACGATCTGCTTGTTTTGATCCACCAGCGCATTGAAGGTGTGGAAGAATTCTTCCTGGGTGGAATCTTTGCCGGCAATGAACTGCACGTCATCGACCATCAGCACGTCGACCGACCGGAACAGCTCCTTGAAATCCATGATCTGCTTGTCGCGAAGCGCTTGCACAAACCGGTACATGAATTGTTCGGCCGACAGGTAGAGCACCCGCAGGTCCGGCGAGGCGGTCTGCAATTCATGCGCGATGGCGTGCATCAGGTGGGTCTTGCCAAGACCGACCCCGCCATAAAGGAACAGCGGGTTGAAGGTGGCAACCCCCCCCTCCGCCACGCGTCGCGCGGCGGCATGGGCCAGTTCGTTCGGCTTGCCCACAACAAAGCTGTCGAAGGTGAACCGCGCATCCAGCGGCGCGCCGGGCAGATCGTCGTCGTTCCGCGACCGCGCGGGTTTGGCTGCGGGCGAGGTCGGCCGGACATGTCGTTCCATCGTGGACGACGCGACCGCGAATTCCAGACGGTCGACGTCCTCGCCTGCGTTCACCAGATGCGTACGGATCTGATCGGAGTAATTTCGCTGGACCCAGTCACCGAAAAAGCTGGTGGGCACCTCGAACCGGGCCACCCCATCTTTCAGGGTGGTAAAACGCAAAGGCTCGATCCACGTCGCGTAGTTGTTCTTGCCAACCCGCTTGATCAGTTCTTCGCGGACCTGTCCCCATGCACCGTTTTTCATTCGTCCCCAACCTGCCGTCCGCTTGCGCCGCCAACCCGAACATGGGCCGAGCGGCATCTTGTTGTACTCAAACACTAACCGACCGGATGGCGGCCGCATCGATGCGCCGCCATGCCTGATCAGCATCGCATTCGGGGAGTTCAACGCGTATACAAGCCGCTCGTCCGGGAAACCACCCGGATAAGCCTTTTGTTGCCCTACAGGCAGGGATAGCAGCTAACCCCTTTTTCACAAACCACAATTCGAACCGGACAAAATGTATGGCAGCCCCTGTTCGGTGCGAATGCAGTCGCGATCACGTCAACTCCCCCAAGGCGATGTGAATCACCGGGTGACGTTAGCAAGCGTTCTCATCCCGGCGCAACCTAACAACGTGCTTGACACTGCATCCCCAAAACCGAATCTCTGACCCTGTGCAAGTCAGCAACGCCTGCCTTCTTCGCGTGCGGGGATGCCTTGACGGGCGGATAAAAGAAAAGCCTTGCCGAGCCGGGTCTTGGTCGGCCATTGCCCGATTTTCCCGGGTCGGCGGTGCTTGTCAGGGACGCCCGCCCGCGCCATCAGATATTTCTTTCAAGAATGCCCGCAACAGCGGCACCCGGCGCGGACGAAAGCTTTCGTCGGTCGAATCCACCGCCTCCATGCCGTCCAGAAGGAATCGGCGGAACCCTCCGCGCAGAGCGCACCAGGCCAAGCACATCATCTGCCGGTCAAGAAAGACCACCGAAAGGGGCAAGATACGGCGTTTTGTGACGGCCCCGGCGACATCGCGGTAGCGAAAGTCGAGCGCGCATTCGTCCCAAGCTGCTTCGCGGATCAGGGCGAGGTGCGCGGGCGCGGGCGGACGGCGGTCAAAGCGGTAGGTCTGCAGCACCGAATGAGCAACTTGCGTCTGCACCCGCTCGGGCAGGGTCGCGATGATCTTGGCCTGCGCCGTCTCGGCCGCGCGGGCGAGGGCCGCATCCCCCGTCTGTCGCACTTCGGCAAGGCCAAGGACCAGCGCCTCCACCTCCAGCCGGGTAAACATCTGCGGTGGCAGGGCCGGATCTTCGGTCAGGGTGTAGCCCACCCCCGCCGCCCCGTCGATCAGCGCGCCTGCCGCGCGCAGCGGGCTGCGCAAGACGGCGGATCGTGTCGATCAGGCGCAGAAGGCGGTCGGCACGGGCCATCGGGTTCCTGCCAGAAACTGTCAGCAGTAAAGGAGCATGAGGCTAGCATGACCCAACACCAGGAGATTGTCATGCTGACCCTGTTTCATGCCCGGAACTCCCGCTCATCTCGCATTATCACCCTGATCGAAGAAATGGGGATTACAGAAAAGGTCGACCTGCATCTGGTCGACATCTTCCGCTTCGACGGGTCGGGTCGGCGCGATCCAGCCAACCCGCACCCCGAGGACAAGGTGCCCGCGCTTTTGCATAATGAAACCCTGATCACCGAAAGCGCTGCAATCATCCTTTATCTGACGGACCTGTTTTCGGACACCGGTATGGCGCCCTTGCCCGGATCGCCCACGCGGGGCGCCTATCTGACCTGGCTTTTTTGGTATCGCGGCGTGATGGAGCCGGTGCTGATATGCGAGAGAATGGATGTCACACACCCCGCGCTTAACGCCACCTTCCGCGGTCACGCCGAGGTTATTGCCCGATTGAATGCGGCGCTGCAAAAGGGGCCGTGGCTTCTGGGTGATCACTAGAGTGCTGCTGATCTTTTGTGTCGCTCGCCCTATGCCTGGTTTAGCGATGCAATCCCAGACGATCCGCTGATCCGGGATTGGGTGGCGCGGTGTGAGGCGCGGCCTGCGCAATCCCGCAGCCGCGCCATCGACGCCCGGCCTCAGGCCGAAGCTGCGGCCTGATCCAGCAGGGTCTTCAGGTCTTCCTTGGTCGAATGGGAATAAGTCTGCGCGAGGACCTTGTCGCCCCGCAGAATCACCAGCGCACCACGGCTGCGCACACCATAAAGCTTGGCGATGTCGCTGCCCTTGTAGGTATCCCAATCAAGGTCGAAGAAGGCGATGGCCTCGGAGTAGGCGGGGTTCTCGGCCCGCAGAGCCTCGATGTTGCGGCCCTGAAGCTGACAGCTCGGGCACCAGCTTGCGGTGAAATCAAGGACCACGGCTTTGCCCGCTGCAAGCGCTGCCTGAACCTGGTCGGGCGCATAGGGCGTGCCGGCCGAAGCGTTCAGGGCGATGCCGGCAAAAGGGGCTGCAAGGCTGATGATGGCAGAAAAGCGGAGGAAGTGACGACGGTTCATTTGACCATTCCTTAGAGTGAAATCGAAAGTTCTTGCAGCCAGTAGGGCATTACGCTGAGGGCGAACGCCTCCAGCACGTGGTGAAAGCCGGTGAGAATCATCGCGCCCACCAATAAAAGCGTGAAGCCCATCAAAGGTTTGGCCCGTTGGGCCAGCGCTTGCATCGTTGCCCTGCGCCGCATCAGCGCCGCCCGCGCGCCGTAAGCCAGCACAAGCATGACCGTGCTGACCCCGGCTGCAAACGCGAGCATGACGGTGCCCGACCAGATCAGGCTTTTTCCCTGCGAAGCGAGGCTGATGGCACCACCGAGCGTTGGGCCGACGCAAGGGCTCCACACCGCGCCCAAAAGCACGCCGGTTGCG
>Ga0105047_10000709_pt1 | contig 57550 bp, 59 predicted proteins | sample MAT04_FD_78384 | JGI IMG/M metagenome (GOLD analysis project Ga0105047, IMG submission 78384) | Freshwater microbial communities from Lake Fryxell liftoff mats and glacier meltwater in Antarctica - MAT-04 (megahit assembly) | ecosystem: Environmental > Aquatic > Freshwater > Ice > Liftoff... | reverse complement strand
CGGAGGCGTTCCTCCGTCGGCAGGTTGTCGTCGTCCTGCGTCTGCAGCAGTTGCAACGGATCCCCCACCAGCCGTTCGGCACCGGTTTCGACGTCGAGCACCCACAGGCAGTTGACCGGATCGTCGCCGGCGCGGCTGCGGGCGAAGACGACTCGCGACCCGTCGCTGGCCACGGTGATGGTGCGCGGGTCGCCCAGCGTGAACCGTTGGGTGCGTGCGTACTGGCGGGGAAAGGTATCGCTCATGGCCCGCTCAGTGTGTCAGATGTGATCCGACTACTGCACTCGCCCCCGCACCCGTTGAGCGACCGCTTCAGGCTCCGGGGACGACGAGGATCTTGGCGTGGTGTTCGGGATCGGCGAGGTCGGCGAAGGCCTGCGGGACACCGTCGACGCCCACCGTGCCCGTGTGCCACGGAGCGAGATCGGTCTTGCCTTCGGCGATGGCCTGCAGCGCGCCGGCGAACTCCATCGGCTCGTAACCCAGCACGAACTGCAGGTTGAGCTCGCGGCCGATTCCGAGCATCGGGTGGATGCGGTCCTCCTGCATGCACGCGCCGACGATGAGGATGCGGGCATCCTTCGGTGCCATCCGCATCGCCTGCTCGATCATGCCGGGCACACCGACTGCTTCGAAGATGACCAGCGGCCGAGAACCATCGATGGCCCGCCAGGCCTCGATCGCGGATGTCTCGCGTGGGTCGACGACGACATCGGCACCGAGTTGTGCGGCGAGCTGGCGGCGCTTGGCCGAGAAGTCTGCAACCACGATGGGGCCGATGCCGCGCATGCGCAGCTCCGCCACGCAGGCCAGGCCCACCGGCCCGGCGCCGAGCACAATGGCGGCGTCACCCACCGCGATGCGGCTCTTCGCGACCGCGTGCACGCCGACCGCCAGCGGTTCGGTGAGGGCGGCCATCTCCGCAGGGAGCCCCGCTGGCACCTTGATGCCGGTCATCTCGTTCAGCACCATCAGCTCGGCGTAGCCGCCGTTGTAGCGGTTCGAGTAGCCGACCGCGTGCAGCCCTTCGGCGTCGAACGCCACCGGCAGGCTGACGATGACGTCGCCGACGGCCAGGTTGCTGCAACCCGGTCCCAGTTCGACGACCTCGCAGCAGAACTCGTGCCCCATCACCGTGTCGGCGTGGGGTTCGAACATCTTCAGCGGCATCGGTTCGGGCGGTGCCTCACTCTGCAGCTGTTCGGTGAGGCGGCGCGATTCCTCGCCGTGGCGCAGCATGTGCAGGTCGCTGCCGCAGATGCCGCAGGCGAGCACCTTGGTGAGCACCTGCCCCGGCCCGGGCACAGGGTCCGGGATGTCGTCGACTCGGAGTTGCCAATCACGCATCACGGCTGCACGCATGCCGGCAGCGTACGCGTCGGTCGGTATCCGATCGTCAGCGGGCAACGTGCAGCGGCAGCGGCGTGTCCGGTTCTCGTGGCACCCCTGCCCGCCCATGGGTAACAGTTGCCGTCAGCGGCGACACCGTTTCCCACCCATGGGCGGCGGATGCGGTCAGCGGGAGAAGTGCGCGATCGCGTCGACGACCACGTCCCAGCCGGCGCCGGCATCGATGCCGGTGAGCCAGTCGCAGTTCGCGTCGGGAACCTCCTTCAGATCGCGCTGATCGATGATGGTCATGCCGGCGGTGAGACGGCCTTGCGTCTCGATCTGGACGTGCGCGAACCGGCGCTGGAACAGGTGCGGATGAGTGAGCGCCATCACCGCGCACGGATCATGGACGGGCGCTCCGACGATGTGGTGGTGGCGCGCCCGGTAGGTGCCGCTGAAGAAGTCGAACAGGTCGGCGAGTACCGCGGCGAGGTGGCCGGGCAGTGCGCGCACCAGTTCGATGCGTTCCGGCAGTGCCTGGAATCCGTGGGTGAGGTCGAGTCCGGCCATGATCAGCGGGCCGCCGTACGCGAAGACCATGGCGGCGGCCTCGGGGTCGCACCACAGGTTGAACTCTGCGGCCGCGGTTCGGTTACCGAACGTTCCGCCGCCCATCAGCGAAATGCCGCCGATACGGCTGGCCAGGTCCGGGGCGGCCCGCAGCGCCAGCGCGATGTTGGTCAGCGGTCCGGTGGGCACCAGCCATATGCCCTCCTGTGCGCGGCATGTCTCGATGAGGTAGCCGACAGCATCGTGGCTAGCAGGTGGCCCGCTGGGTTCGGGCAGGTCGGCGCCGTCCATCCCGCTCTCGCCGTGCACGAAGTTGGCGTGCCGTGGTGGCCGGGTGAGCGGCCGGTTCGCGCCGGAGTGCACCCCACAGTCCAGGCCCAGTAGGTCGCGTACGATGATCGCGTTGCGCGTGGTGGCATCGAGCGGGGCGTTGCCGGCGACGGTGGTGATGCCCTTCAGATCTGTGTGACGCGCTGCGACGACGATCGCGATGGCGTCGTCGTGCCCAGGATCGCAGTCGAGAATGATGGAGAGCGGTGCGGGCGACATATCCGGAGAGCTTGCCACCGTTACGCTCGCCCACATGGGGTTGGCAGGAGCATCGGTACGTCGGGCCGTGGCTGTGGCCGTCCTGGCAAGCATGGGACTCTCGGGGCTCACCGCATGTAGCGACGACCAGGTCTCGGGTTCCTCATCCGTGGCAACCACCAGCGCGACCGCAGTTGCGGTGTCGCAACCGGTGGTTGGCGCTGGCACGCTTCCGAACGTGACCGAGCCGAGGGGCGGGATCGAGCCCGAGCCCACGGGGGTGCCCGGCATCGACGACCTGAATCCGTTCTGTGCGTCCTGGGCGGTCTACAGCAGCACGCTGCAGGCCATCGGCGTTGCCAACGCGTTCGGCGAGCTACCCAGTGTCGAGGCGGTGCACCTGGAGTTGATCGCGTCAGCGTCAATCAACGCTGCAGTTGGGGGCATCGGTTCGCGATGGCCGGCGGTGCTGGTGGGCGAGCGCAGCGTCGTGCTCACCGACCTGGTCGGGCCCTATGGCAGGCGTGCCGAGAAGGCGCTTGCCGCGTTGCGCGACGCGGGTGTCACCGACGCCGAGATCGACGAACTGCAACTGATCTGGGGGCAGGCCCTACGCGACCGCGACCCGGCGGCGCCGGTGATCAGGATGGCCCCGCTGCGAGCGGACCTCGATGCCCGTGTGAGCGCCGCTGCGGTGGCGTTCGATGCTGCGGTGACGCCGTTCGCCGACGACCCCAGCCTGATCGTCGACACCGTCGTGTCGCCGGACACCGACGCGTACCTCGCTGTCACCTGCCCCGAGCTCGCGTCCAGTGGGGTCGGCGACGCGGTCTGACGCTGCCCGCAGTTCAGGCGATGAGGATGCCGGCCTCGTCGAGCTCGGTTTCGCGGCCCACCCATTCGCCTTCGCACATCGCTGCTGCCAGTGTCGCGTCGTCGGAGGTGCCCCAGGCGCGCCGTCCGTCCGCCAGCAGGCAGGCAGCAAGTGCGGTCTCGGGGAGGCCATCGCGCGAGAACATCACCGTGAAAGCCTCGATGGTCGCGGTGCCGGCGGCAGCCGCGGGTTCGGCCAACTCGCGGCGCGGCATCGCGGCGATCTCGTCCTGCGGGTAAGCGTGCTGGAACCGAACCGGGGGAGTGGTGGAGTACACGCCGAACGCATGCTTGGTGGCGTAGCCGCCGTTGGCCCACACCAGGCCGTTGGCGCCGGGCCGATCGCGCAGGTCGGCCATCACGGTGGCGATCGCGTGCATCACGTAGTTGTTCCACGGGCCGCCAGCGAACGCGAGGCCGCCGGTGCGGGTGACCTGCCGGTCCAGCGAGATGCCCAGGCTCTGCGCTCCCAGTTGAACGGCCGACGGGAAGCACGAGTAGAGGTCGATGACCTCGATGTCGTCAATCCCCAAGCCGGCCAGCTCGAGCGCCCGGCGCCCGCCCAGCTCGACCGCAGGGGTCTCGGCGAAGCTCCAGCGGTGACTGATGTAGTTGTGCTCGTGGCAGTCCGAGCCTGAGTGCGGGAACACCCAGCGATCGCGGGGAACACCGAGCGCTTCGGCCTTCTCGACGCTGCACATGATCAGTGCGGCGCCCATGTCGACGTCGTTGTTGGAGTTCATGTACTTCGTGTACGGGAACCCGATCATGCGGTTGGTGGCCGACGGTGTGCGGATCTCTTCTGCCGTCTTCGCTTCGCGTAGCCACGCGTGTGGATTTGCGGCAGCCACCTCGCTGAACTGTGCGTACAGCTCGCTGCTGAGCACCTGCTGCTGTTCCACTGTGCGCGCCGCTGCGGCGCGAATGGCGGTCTCGAACATTGGGTACACCTGCACCGGCATGACGATGTTGCGGGCACGTTCGCCCGGATGGTTCATCTCCAGGTCTTCGCCCAGCAGGCGCGGCATCTGGTCGGCTGGTGCGGTCGGCCAGTCCATGTCGACGCCGGCCTTGCGGGCGCGCATGCGGGTGCGCCACGCCTCGCCGCCGCACAGGACGGCAAGGTCGAGTTCGCCGCGCTGGATCTCCAACGCAGTGCCGTTGACCAGCGTCTGCGGGCTGTTGCCGCCCATCGTCGTCGCTGCCGTCTCTCGCGGGGTGAGGCCGAGTTGGTTCGCGACCACCCAGGCTGGGTCGCCGTACTTCCAGCTGAGCAGCCCGACGACGCGGACGGAATCCGGGTTGGGTACCGAGGTGAGGCCCGCGTCGGTGGCCGCCGCGCAAATTGCTTCGCACATCATCGCCGAGGCATCGAGGGCATCGCCCAGACCGGTGGCGTGATGGACGAACTGGCCGGCGCCGATGAGGACTGGGGTGCGGGGGTCGAGCGACATCGCGCCAGGGTAGGAAGCGCGGGACGTTCGCGGCGAACCGGTGCGCCGCAACCCAACGCTTTGTGTCAAGAACTGCGATGCCGAACCCCTGCCCACCGCCCCGCCGCCTTTACGTAAAGCTCTGGGCATTGGTTTGTGTCAAGGACCGTGACTCACAGGCACTGGCCGGCGCCCCGCAGCCTTTACGTAAAGCCGGGTGGGGTTGGGGGCACTGGGGTGCAGTCGGGTCCGGGCACCTACACTCGGGGTGATGTCACTGATCGCGATTGGCTCGGATCACGCCGGGTACGAACTCAAGCAACACCTCATCGGCGTGCTGCAAGCCGGTGGGCACGAAGTACTCGATCACGGCACCGACAGCACCGAGAGCTGCGACTACCCACTGATCTGCGCTGCGGTCGGGCGCACGGTGCGAAACGGCAACGCCGACCTCGGCATCGTCATCGGCGGTAGCGGCCAGGGCGAGCAACTCGCCGCCAACAAGGTGCACGGCGTGCGCGCCGCCCTGTGCAACGACCTGTACACCGCTCGCATGGCCCGGCAGCACAACGATGCAAACGTGCTCAGCATCGGTGGGCGGGTGGTGGGCACCGGCCTCGCCGAGGAGATCCTCGCCGTCTTCCTCACCACCCCGTTCGAAGGTGGGCGTCATGCTCGCCGCGTCGAGCAGCTGATGCAGATCGAGATCGACGAAGCCCGTACCAGCACACCGATGACCGACACGGAGTCATGACATGCCCTTTCCCAGCGAAAACAATCCCGACACCGTGGTGTTCGACCTGATCGACGCCGAGGTGCAGCGCCAGTGCACCGGCCTGCAGCTGATCGCCAGCGAGAACTTCACCTCGCCCGCGGTCATGAAGGCCGTTGGCAGCGCGCTCACCAACAAGTACGCCGAGGGTTACCCAGGGAAGCGCTACTACGGCGGCAACGCCATCATCGACGACATCGAGGCGCTCGCCATCTCTCGCGTCAAGCAACTGTTCGGTGCCGACCATGCGAACGTCCAACCGCATAGTGGGGCCAACGCCAACATGTGTGCCTACCAGGCTGTGCTGGAGCCTGGCGACACCGTGCTGGGCCTCAGCCTCGACCACGGCGGTCACCTCACCCATGGCTCACCGGTCAACGCCAGTGGCAAGCTGTACCACTTCGTGCCGTACAAGGTCACCAGCGGTGAAGAGCGCATCGATATGAACGAGGTGCGCGACCTTGCCCTGCAGCACCGCCCGAAGATGATCGTTGCTGGCACCACCAGTTACCCGCGCCGCATCGACCCGGCAGCGTTCAAGGCCATCGCAGACGAGGTCGGCGCATTGTTCATGTTCGATGCGGCGCACATCGCCGGCCTGGTCGCCGGTGGTGCCCACGTCAACCCGGTGCCCTACGCGGACATCGTCACGTTCACCACGCACAAGACGCTGCGCGGGCCGCGCGGTGGCTGCATCCTCAGCAAGGCCGAGTATGCCGCGGCGATCGACAAGGCGGTCTTCCCCGGCTGGCAGGGCGGCCCGCTCGAGCATGTCATTGCCGGCAAGGCCGTGGCGTTCCACGAGGCGCTGCAGCCCGAGTTCAGCGACTACGCCCACCAGATCGTGAAGAACGCGAGTGCGCTGGCCGATGCGCTCGTACAGCAGGGTTTCCGGCTGGTCAGCGGTGGCACCGACATCCACCTGATGGTCGTCGACCTGCGCCCGTTCGATGCCGACCTCACGGGTAAGGAAGCACAGGCGGTGCTCGATCTGGGTGGTATCACGCTCAACAAGAACACCATCCCGAACGACCCGCGCAGCCCGTTCGTCACCAGCGGTGTCCGCATCGGTACGCCGTCGGTCACCACGCAGGGCATGAAGGAGCCGCAGATGGTGCAGATCGCCGAGCTGATCGCACACATCCTGCGTCATCGCGCCGACGACGCCGCTGTCGCTGCGGCGAAGGCCGATGTGGCGGCGCTCTGTGCGCAGTTCCCCGCGTATGCGTGATCGCTACAGTGATCAGCCGTGAGCAAGGCTGCTGATCGTTCCGTCTCCGCATACGCTCTGCGCCGGGGCGTGGCGTTCGGTGTGGCTTCGGGTTCGGCCGCCTGCGTCGTGCTCTACTTCGTGGTGTTGGGCACCACCTCCATGCAGTCGTACCTGCTCCCCGGCTTCGGCGTGGTGGTTGCGTTTGGCGTCTACCACGGCATGCTCCGCCCTGGTGGCAGGGCGGCGGTGGTGTCGTTGCTGATCACCGCTGTTTCACTCGTCCTCGCGCTGTACTACGTGGAACGGCACCTGCTCATCGGCTGGTTCGCAGCCAGCGGCGACTCGCTGCACATCCCGCTGGTTCCGTACCTGGATTGGGTGGCCGAGGTTGTCGGCCACGCGCTCACCGCGTCCCCCTCCACTCCGATTTACGCGCTCCTGGCGCTGGTGGCTGCCGGCTGGTTCGGCCACCAGGGTTTCGATTCGCGCGATCCGCACCAACGGCGCGGCTGATGCCGGGCACCGGCGCATACCTCGTGGTTGGGGCGATCGCGGCGGTGGTCACGTTTGTCACCACACCCATCGTCGGGAGCGTCGCGCGCCGGATGGGCTGGGTCGTGCAGCCCGACGAACGCAGGGTGCACAAGGTCGCCACACCGGATGTCGGCGGCATCGCGATGTTCATCGGTTTCGTCGTCGCGTTCGCGGCGGCTCGCCTGATGGACACGTTCGACCCGTTGTTCGCCAGCTTTTCGGAACCCAAGGGAGTGTTGTTCGCCGCCACCGCCATCTTCGTCGTCGGGTTCATCGACGATATCCGTGAGGTGTCGGCGCCGGCGAAGGTGATGGGCACGATCGTGGCCGGTGTGGTGCTCGTTTACTACGGCGTCACGATGTTCTACTTCCGTGTCCCGTTCCTCGACGTGTTCCTCCTCAGCGACGAGTGGGTGCCGCTCATCACCGTCGTGTGGCTGCTGGGAATGACCAACGCGATCAACTTGATCGACGGCCTCGACGGGTTGGCTGCCGGCATCGTCGCAATCGCCGCCGGTGCGTTCTTCCTCTACAGCCAACGGCTCGCCGACGTGCCGGGCATGATCACGCAACCCAACGTGGGGTCACTTGTCGCCATACTCGCGGCCGGCATCTGTGTGGGCTTCCTGCCGCACAATTTCAACCCCGCGCGCATCTTCATGGGCGACGGCGGCGCGTTGCTGCTGGGCCTGCTGATGGCCGTCAGCACCAGCGTGGTCGGCGGCCGTGCCGACCCGGCCAACCCCGGTGTCGGCGGCCAGACGTATTTCTTCCTGGCACCGCTGATCATCCCGTTGTTCATCCTCGGCGTACCCATCCTCGACACGTTGTTCGCGATCGTTCGTCGGGCTGCCCGCCGCCAGGGGGTTGCCTCCGCGGACAAGGGCCACCTGCACCACCGCCTGATGGAGATGGGGCATGGCCAGCGCCGCAGCGTGCTGATCCTGTGGGCGTGGACGGCGCTGCTGTCGGCGTTCGTGCTGTACCCGGTGTTCACCGGCAGCGGTGTCAGCTACATCCCCATTGGCGCTGCGATGCTGGGTCTCGTGCTGTACACGATCCTGCATCCGCAGATTCGCCGTCGCCGGACCTGAGCCCGGAATCCGCGACTTTTTGTCCGTCGCTTTGCATACGGTGCTGTTCGGATGACTAGATTGTGTGCGCGTTCACAAGCCTGGTCACAACGTCGTGGCTGGCGCGCATCCCCGAGGGACCTGCCCCGTTGAGAGTTCTGCCCGACCGCCAAAAGATCGCTGAAGCCCAGCAGTCCGGCCAGACGTTGGGCCGCGGCATGGACTTCGCACTGGTCGTCCTGGTCTTTCTTGGCATCGGCTATGGCCTTGACCGCTGGCTCGACACTCGCCCGCTGTTCATGATCGGTCTCGTCATCTTCAGCGTCGTGGGCCAGTTCATCAAGATGTACGTCGAGTACACGCACACGATGGAGGCGCACGAGGCCGAGCGCGCCGCTGCCGTGCAGCGCCAGCCCCGCCACAAGACCGAGTCGCCGGCATGAACGACGCACTGATCGCGACCACCGCGCTGTCCGGCCCGGCGCCGGAAGTCGGCGTCACCAAGGACATCGTCCGTCGTGGCCTCATCGTCGCCCCGCTGCTCATTGCGGTGTGCGGCTTCGTCTGGGGCATGGACGGTGCGTACTCCAGCGCCTACGGCATCGCCATCGTGCTGGTCAATTTCGCGCTGGCCGCCACACTGGTGGCCACCACCGCCCGTATCAGCCTCGGGCTGATGATGGGTGCGGTGCTCTTCGGCTACCTCGTACGCCTCGGCCTCATCCTTCTCGCCGTGCTGCTCGTCAAGGACTCCGGTTGGATTTCACTTCCGGCACTCGGAACGACCATCATCGTGACGCACCTTGGTCTGCTGATCTGGGAGATGAAGTACGTTGCTCTCTCCCTTGCTCATCCCGGCCTCAAGCCTGCCCGCTCGTAAACGCCCGCCCGTCGTCCGCTCGCACTACTGCCCCTACCGAATCAACAGGAACATGTCGTGATCGCAGAAGCCTTCAAATTCCCAGAGATCAACTCGATCTTGCGCTGGAAAGATCTGTTCACCTCGTTCAACAAGGTTGCCCTCATTGCAGTGGCCGCCGCGGTGATCGGCTCACTGATCTTCATCCTCGCCGGCCGCAAGAACGCGCTCGTGGCACCCAAGGGTGTCCGTAACCTCGCCGAGACTTCGGTCGAGTTCATCGAGAACGGCATTGTCATGCAGACGATGGGCAAGGACGGCCTGGGCTGGACACCCTTCCTGCTCAGCCTGTTCTTGTTCATCTACCTCTGCAATGTGCCGGGCATCATTCCGTTCCTGCAGATGCCAGCCACGGCCCGAATGGCCATCCCGATGTTCCTGGCTTTGCTCGTCTGGGTCATTTACAACGGCGTCGGCATCAAGCACCAGGGCATTGGCGGGTACCTGAAGAGCACCCTGTTCCCGCCTGGAGTGCCCAAGGCGCTGTACATCCTGGTCACCCCCATCGAGTTCATCTCCAACATCTTGGTGCGCCCGTTCTCGTTGATGGTCCGACTCTTTGCCAACATGCTCGCCGGCCACATTCTGCTCGTCACGTTCGCGCTGCTCACCAGCTCGTTGGTCACCGCTGAAACGCAGCAGTTCCTGCTGAAGCCGATGGCCATCCTGCCCTTCTTCATGCTGGTCTTCCTCACCGCCTTCGAGGTGCTGGTTGCCTTCCTGCAGGCGTACATCTTCACCATCCTCACCGCCGTGTACATCGGCGGGGCGGCACACCCCGAACACTGATCTCACCGTTTCAACCCGTCTCCACTACCCAGAACACTCACTAGGAGAAATACCCATGGAAGCAATCGCCCGCCTCATCGCCGTCACCGATCCGCCGCAGACGCCCGCCGACGTGAAGGCCGCCTCGGCCGCCGCCTCGGCAGGTTTCGCTTACGGCCTCGCAGCCATCGGCCCCGGCATCGGCATCGGTTACCTCGTCGGCAAGTCGGTCGAGGCAATGGCCCGTCAGCCCGAGGCAGCCGGCATGGTGCGCACCACCATGTTCCTCGGCATCGCCTTCACCGAGGCACTGGCCCTCATCGGCTTCGTGGTCTTCATCCTCATCGGTCTGTAGAGCCGTACCACCCTTGTCCGTCCTATCTGAAGGAGCTGGCGTGCACTCCGCCGTCGTACACCTCCAGGGATCCACGGTTCATGTCGTCTTGACACCCGCTGAGGGTGAAGCCACCGAAGGTGGCGTCGAAGAAGTCGTGAGCAAGGACCCCGGTCCCATCGTTCCAGAAATGAAAGAACTCGCGTGGGGCGCGGGTTCTTTCGTCGTGTTCGCGCTGCTGATGCGGTTCGTGCTCTTCCCGAAGGTGAAGAAGGGCATGGATGCCCGCTATGAGGGCATCCGTTCCTCTCACGAATCCGCCGATGCCGAGCGGGCTGCCGCCCGTTCGGAAGTGGCCGTCTACGAGGCTCAGCTGGCCGGCATCAAGGCCGATGCAGCTCGCGTCGTCGATGCCGCTCGCAACACACTGGAATCAGAACGACAGGCCACGCTCGCCGAGGTGAACGCTCGCCTCAACGAGCAGCGTGCTGCCGCCACGGCCCAGGCAGAGGCCGTCCGTGCCGCCGCCCGCGACCAGATCCACGCCGCAGTCAGCGACGTCGCCGGCCGCGCCGGCGAGCTGGCCACGGGCCGCCGCCCTGCCTCCGACGTTGTCGACCGAGCCGTCAGCGAGGTGATGGCACGATGAGCGTTCTGGGCATCATCGCTACAACCGGTCGCCTGGCGGCCGAGGAGATCGTCAAGGACGCCGACGGCAACGTGGTCACGCACCATTGGCTGCTCCCTGAGATCGCCGAGATCATCTACGGTGGCTTGGCGTCCCTCATCATCTTCTACGCGCTGTTCAAGTTCGGCGGCCCCGCCGTCAAGAAGAGCTTCGCCGCCCGCACCGAGAAGATCCAGAAGGAACTCGACGCAGCAGCCGACGACAAGTCGTCCGCCGCCACCGAGGCCGCCACCATCCGCGCCGCCAAGGGCGACATCGAGGGTGAGCGCAGCCGCATCATGGCCGACGCCGAAACGCAGGCCGCGGCAGTGATCGAGGACGGTCGGGCTCGTCTGGCAGTGGAGGTTGCCGAGGTGGAAGCCAAAGCCGTCACCGACATTGCCAGTGCACAGGGGCGGGTGGGCGACGAACTGCGCGCCGAGATCGCTCGCCTCTCCACGGCAGCCGTCGACCACGTGGTCACCGGCTCGCTCGACGAGGCCACGCAGCAGGAACTGATCGAAAACTTCATCCAGAGAGTGGGTGCTTCGCAATGAGCGACAACCGCATCGAAGGTTACGCACGCGGTCTGTTCGAGATTGCTCGCGCCGAAGGCACGCTCGACGAGGTCGAAGACGAACTGTTCCGCTTTGCTCGCAGCTTCGAGAGCAGCGACGCACTACGCACAGCCCTCACCGACGAGCAGATTCCGCCCGCCAAGCGTCAGGCCATCATCGAGGACCTCCTCGGTGGCAAGGCCACCAGCACCACCACTCAGCTGATCTCGATGGTGGTCGGTTCCGGCCGCACCCGCGATCTGCCGGCCATCGTCGATCTCCTGGTGGCCCGCGCGAGCAGCGCCAAGCACCAGGAAGTCGCCGAAGTGCGTACGGCGGTGCCGCTCACCGCCGACCAGGAGACCCGCCTTGCGGCCGCCCTGGTCAACGCCACCGGCAAGCAGGTGAACCTGAAAGTCGTCGTCGACCCGTCCGTTCTGGGCGGCCTCGTCGCAACTGTGGGCGACACCGTCATCGACGGCAGCGTCCGTACCCGCATCGACCAGCTGAAGTCCCGCCTCTAACAGGCGCACAATCGGAGCAACGAAGAACATGGCTGAACTCACACTGAGCGCCGGCGACATCGCCGCAGCGCTGAAGAAGAACCTCGACGGCTTCGAGCCGTCGCTCGAGGCCCGCACCGTCGGCCGCGTCACCCAGGTGGGCGACGGCATCGCGCGCATCAGCGGGTTGCCCGACTGCGCCGTCAACGAGCTCCTCGAGTTCGAGGACGGCACCGTTGGCCTGGCGCTCAACCTCGACGAGGAATCCATCGGCGCCGTGGTGCTCGGTGATGGCTTCGAGATCGAAGAGGGCCAGACCGTCAAGGCCACCGGTCGCATCCTTTCGGTGCCCGTCGGCGACGCAATGCTCGGCCGCGTGGTCAACGCCCTTGGTCAGCCGATCGACGGCAAGGGCGACATCATCGGCGGTATCTCCCGCCGTGTCGAGATCCAGGCCCCCGGCATCATGGGCCGCAAGCCCGTGCACGAGCCGCTGCAGACCGGTATCAAGTCCATCGACGCGATGACCCCCATCGGCCGCGGCCAGCGTCAGCTGATCATCGGCGATCGCAAGACCGGCAAGACCGCCGTCGCCGTCGACGCCATCATCAACCAGCGTGGCCTGGGTGTGAAGTGCATCTACGTCGCCATCGGTCAGAAGGGTTCCACCATCGCGCAGACGGTCGAGACCCTGCGCCAGTTCGGTGCGCTCGAATACACCGTGGTCGTGGCCGCTCCGGCCTCGGATCCGGCCCCCTTCAAGTACCTTGCCCCCTACGGCGGTTGCGCCATGGGCCAGCACTGGATGGAGAACGGCGAGCACGCCCTCATCGTGTACGACGATCTCTCCAAGCAAGCCGAGGCCTACCGCCAGGTGTCGCTGTTGCTGCGCCGCCCGCCGGGCCGCGAGGCATACCCCGGCGACGTGTTCTACCTGCACAGCCGCTTGCTCGAGCGTGCTGCCAAGCTCAGTGACGATCGTGGCGCAGGTTCGCTGACGGCGCTGCCGATCATCGAGACCAAGGCCGGCGACGTGTCGGCGTACATCCCCACCAACGTGATCTCCATCACCGACGGCCAGGTGTATCTCCAGGACAACCTGTTCAAGTCGGGCGTTCGCCCCGCCGTTGACGTTGGCATTTCGGTGTCCCGCGTGGGTGGTGCCGCTCAGGTCAAGGCGATGAAGAGCGTGTCGGGTACCTTGAAGCTCGACCTCGCCCAGTTCCGCGAACTGGAAGCGTTCGCCACGTTCGGCTCCGAACTCGACGCCATTTCCAAGGCGCAACTCGAGCGTGGCTATCGGCTGGTCGAGCTGCTCAAGCAGCCGCTCAACAGCCCGATGCCCGTCGAAGAGCAGGTCGTGGTCGTGTTCGCTGGTACCAAGGGCTACCTCGACAGCCTGCCGGTCGTCGATGTCCGTCGCTTTGAAGGCGAACTGCTTGCCCACATGCGCAGCACGCAGGGCGGGCTGTTGGCTGCCATGCGCAGCAACGCCAAGGCCGATGTTCCCAGTGAGCTCGGCGACATCATCGCCTCCTTCAAGGAGACGTTCGTCGCCGCGACGGCTGCCGCCAGGGCTGCCGACGTCACGGCGACCGATGCCGCCGAGGTCGGCGAAGCCCACAGCCCCAAGACCCTGGCAACGGAGTAGTCATGGCCGGTGGTCAGGAGCGCATTCTTCGTGGACGCATTCGCAGCGTCCAGGCAACGAAGAAGATCACGCGCGCCATGGAACTCATCGCGGCGTCGCGCATCGTCAAGGCCCAGCAGCGCGTTGCCGCCGCCGTGCCGTACAGCGAGCAGATCACGGAAGTCGTCAAGGATCTCGCTGCCGCTGGCGGCTCGTCGCAGTCGCCGCTGTTGGCGGGTCGCGCCGAAGTGCGCACGACCGCGTACGTCGTTATCACCGCCGACCGCGGCCTGTGTGGCGGCTACAACTCGGGTGTGCAGCGCGCGGCCGAGGGCGAGGTCAAGGCCGACGTGCTGGCGGGCAAGGAGTACGCACTCGTCACCATCGGCCGCAAGGCCGAGGGCTACTTCAAGTTCCGTGGCTACAACATCGCCACCTCCTACAGCGGCTTCAGCGACAGCCCCACGTACGCCAGGGCCCGTCAGATCGGCCAGGACGTGGTCGCCCGCTACATCTCCGGCGAGTTCGACTCCGTGCACCTCGTGTACACCCGCTTCATCAGCGCCGGTTCGCAAGAAGTCGTGCTGCGCCCGCTGGTGCCGCTCGACCGCGCCACTGTCGCCGGTGGCGACGGGAAGGCCCTGGCCGCCGATGGCACCACCGCCGACTTCGAGTTTGAGCCGGACCCGGGCACCATCCTTGACACCCTGCTGCCCCGCTACGTCGAAGCCCGCATCTATGCGGCCCTCCTCAACGCCGCAGCCAGCGAACACGCCTTCCGCCAGCGAGCGATGAAGAGCGCCACCGACAACGCCGAGGAACTGATCAAGAACCTCAGCCGCATCATGAACCGCGCCCGTCAGGACAGCATCACCACTGAGATCATGGAGATCGTCAGTGGTGCCGAAGCTCTGTCGGGTGGCAAGTCCGCTCGTCAGGTGCAGTTGGCCGATCTCGGCCCGCTCACCAACGAAACCCTCGTTCCCTCCACCCAGCACTCTGGCGACTGAAGCAAGGAAGCTACTGCCATGACCATGACTGACACAGATCGCAAAGACGGCCGCGTGGTCGGCATCGCCGGCCCGGTGATCGACGTCGAGTTCCAGCCGGGCTCGCTGCCCGAGCTGAACGCGGCGCTCGAGTTCACCATCACCGTTGAGGGCAAGGACACCATCGTCCTCGCCGAAGTTGCTCAGCAGTTGGGCCACAGCCGCGTGCGCGCAGTGTGCATGAAGCCCACCGACGGCCTCACCCGTGGTACCCCGGTACGCAACACCGGCCGTGGCATCAGCGTGCCCGTCGGCGACCGCACCCTCGGTCACGTTTGGAACGTGTGGGGCGAGGTGCTCGACGCCGACAACGCGGACTTCGCCGATGTCGAGCGCTGGGAGATCCACCGCCCCGCGCCGGACTTCGCAGCCCTCGAGCCGTCGAAGCGCCTGTTCGAGACCGGCATCAAGGTCATCGACCTGCTCACCCCGTACGTCGCCGGTGGCAAAATCGGCCTCTTTGGTGGCGCTGGCGTCGGCAAGACCGTGCTCATCACCGAGATGATCCGTCGCGTGGCGCAGAACCATGGTGGTGTGTCGGTGTTCGCCGGTGTCGGCGAGCGCACCCGTGAGGGCACCGATCTGATGCTGGAGATGGAAGAGTCGGGCGTGTTCGAGAAGGCCGCCTTGGTTTTCGGCCAGATGGACGAGCCGCCGGGCGTGCGCCTGCGCGTGGCCCTCTCGGCGCTCACCATGGCCGAGTACTTCCGCGACGTGCAGAACCAAGACGTGCTGCTGTTCGTGGACAACATCTTCCGCTTCGTGCAGGCCGGCTCCGAGGTTTCCACGCTGCTCGGTCGCATGCCGTCGGCCGTGGGCTACCAGCCCACCCTTGCCGACGAGATGGGTCAGTTGCAGGAGCGAATCACCTCCACCCGCGGCCGCTCCATCACCTCGCTGCAGGCCGTGTACGTGCCCGCCGACGACTACACCGACCCGGCACCGTTCACCACCTTCACGTTCCTCGATGCCACCACCGAGCTCAGCCGTCAGATTGCGTCGTTGGGCATCTACCCTGCCGTGGACCCGTTGGCCAGCACCTCCACCATCCTCCAGCCCGAAGTCGTCGGCGATCGTCACTACACCGTGGCCCGCCGTGTGCAGGAGATCCTGCAGCGCTACAAGGAACTGCAAGACATCATCGCCATCCTCGGTCTCGACGAACTGTCGGAAGAGGATCGCCTCACCGTGTCGCGTGCCCGCAAGGTGCAGCGCTTCCTCAGCCAGCCGTTCTACGTGGCCGAAGTGTTCACCGGCGTGTCCGGCGAAACCGTGCCCGTGGCCGAGACGGTGGAGAGCTTCGAAGCCATCGTCAACGGCGAACTCGACGAGGTTCCCGAGCAGGCGTTCTTGAACGTCGGCGGCGTCGAGCAGGTGCTGGCCAAGGCCAAGGCACTGCAAGAAGGCACGGCCTGACCATGGCCACGATGCAGGTCGAGCTGGTGTCGCCGGAGCGCGTGTTGTTCTCCGGCGAGGCCATCCAGGTCGTGACGCGCACCCTTGGCGGTGGCGAGATCGCGTTCCTGCCCGGCCACGCGCCGTTCTTGGGTGCACTCGTCGAGTCTCACACCCGCATCAGCTTGGCCGACGGCTCGGTCGTGGACGTTGCCGTTCATGGTGGGTTCGTGCAGGTCGCCGGTACCACGGTCAGCATTCTCAGCGATCTTGCCGAGATCGGTGAGGAGATCGATCGTGGCCGTGCGCTGAAGGCGAAGGACGCCGCCGAGGAGACCCTGCGCCGCGAGCACGACGCGGAGGCTTTGTCGGCGCTCAGCCGTGCACATGCCCGCCTGAATGCGTCCGGTGGCCTGGGCGGCGTCTCGACACACTGATCAGGTTCCGGCCTTCGCCGGTACCAGCAAACGTTCCGTCCGTACCCCTGCGCTCAGCGTGGGGGGTACGGCGCGTGTGCGACCTGCACCAGGTTGGTGCGCTCGTTGCGGCCGAACAGGAACAGCGTGTCGCCCTGGACCAGCAGGGTCTCGATCTGCGAGATGGAATCCCCGGGATTGGTGACCGACACCTGCCCGGTGGCTGGGTCGAACACGAACAGCTGGGAGTTGTAGGTGGTGCCGGTGCCGGCCTGTGTGGTGCCGATCAGCACGCCGTCAGCGAGCACCATGGTGGCGGCGATGAAGTCGTAGGTGCCATCCAGCACGACGGTGCGAACGCAGCGCTGCAGCGCGAAGTCGCACGTGAACGCGCTGGTCTGGAACTGCGCAGCGCTGGTCTCCGCGGCAGCGGGTGCGGCCGCTGTCGTGGCAAGCAACACCAATTGGTCGCCGACAACCTCGGCGTCGAGCACCCACTGTGCATCGGGCAGGCCGCTGAGACCCGATGGCGTGGCAGGTTGCCACGAGATGCCCTCGTCGTCGGAGTACCAGATGCCGATGTCGACCGCCTCCGACGCCTCGTGCAAGCCGTAGACATCGAACGCCTCTGTGCCGGGACTGCCGTAGGGGTCGCTGGCAACGGTGGACCCGATCGCAATCAGGCTGTCCTCCCAGCGCAGCAGCGTGCCGATCGTCGAGATCGGCACTGCGGCGGTGCCCGGCGTGGGAGGCGCGTCGGTGGCGAGCAATTCCCAGCTGGCACCGTCGTCGCTCGAGCGCCAGAGAGCGGCGACGAAGGCGTCGTCGAGGGTACGGATGCCCCAGGCGAACAGGTCGTCGCCGAGCCTGTCGGCGCCGGTGAGACGGGCGTCGCGCTCGATGACCGTCGATTCGAACGTCGCACCATTGTCGTCGCTGAACCAGGCGGTGGCGTCGAAGCCGTCGGCGAGGGTGCCATCGGAGTTGCGCGAATAATCGGTGCCGAAGGCGATGACGCCCTCGTCGGTGGTGACCATGGTGATGATGGTCTGTTGGTTGTCGGCGTCGCTGATCTCGGTGCCGACGCGCTCCCACGTCTCGAGGTCGTCGCTGTGCCAGATGGCGCCGCGCTCGGGTTGTTGGACGGAGGAATGGTTGTCGAAGCCGGACAACAAATACCCGCCGTCGGCGAGTTGCACCACGCTGTGTGCACCGCTGTACACGGCGTCGCTGTTTTCGATGGTCATCGGCGGCGAGTCGAGCGTGAAGCGCCCGTACGGGGTGGCGACCGTGGTGCTGGTGGTGGTTGCAGCGGCGGTTCTGCTGGGTTCTTCGCCGACGCCGTACCGCTCATCGATTCCGTCGCCGCAGGAAACGGAGAGCAGCGTGGATGCGAGAAGAACCAGGGGAGTAACGATGTCTCGCACGCCGACAGAGTAGGCCGATGGCGGGTCTAGCCTGCCGCCATGTCTTCCACATTCCCGTTCACTTCTGCGCTGGTCACGGGCGCGTCCAGCGGCATCGGCGAGTCGATGGCCCAGCTGTTGGCGCAGGCCGGCATTCCCACCGTCGTCGTCGCTCGTCGCAAGGAGCGCTTGCAGGAGCTGGCAGATCGGTTCCAATCGGTCGAGGTACTCGTTGCCGACCTCGGCACGCGCAAGGGCGTGGGCGCAGTAGTCGCCCGCATCACCGACGACGCACGGCCCATCGACCTCGTGGTCAACAATGCCGGCTTCGGCACCTCCGGGTCGTTCCACGAGCTCGACGCCGACCGGCTCGACGCCGAGGTTCAGCTCAACATCGCAGCGCTCACTCGCGTCAGCCGGGCCGCACTCGGCCAGATGGTGCCGCGTGGTCGCGGCTACCTGCTCAACGTCAGCAGCGTGGCCAGCTTCCAGCCGGCGCCAAAGCTGGCCGTCTACGCAGCCACAAAGGCCTACGTCACCAGCCTCTCCGAGAGCCTGCACGAGGAGGTGCGCGGCACCGGTGTGCACGTCACCGCGCTGTGCCCCGGTCTCACCCGCACCGAGTTCCAGAGCGTCAGCAGCACAGAGTCGTATGCAACGCAGTATCCGTCGTTCGCCTGGCTGGAAGCAGCCGAAGTTGCCCAAGCGGGCCTTGACGATGTCGCCAAAGGCCGAGCACTCTCGATCCCCGGCGCCCTGTACAAGGGCATGGTGGCTGCGTCAGGGTTGGCGCCGCGCAGCATCGCCCGGCGCATCACCGGCCTGGTGCTGCGCGACTAGTACTCGACGGAGGCGAACGATGCCAGCTTGTCGATGCGGTGATGGGCATCGATCATGCGCACGGTGCCGCTGCGCGACCGCATCACCAGGCTCTGTGTGCGAGCACCGCCGTGCTCGTAACGAACACCGCGGAGCAGTTCGCCGTCGGTGATGCCCGTTGCGGCGAAGAAGCAGTTGTCACCCTTCACCAGTTCGTCGGTGGTGAGCACTGACGAGAGGTCGTAGCCGGCGGCAATGGCCGCATCTCGCTCGGCGTCGTCGCGCGGCGCGAGCAGGCCCTGGATCTCGCCTCCCATGCCCTTCAGCGCGGCGGCGGCAATGACACCCTCGGGGGTGCCGCCGATGCCGATCAGCACGTCGACGCCGGCCTCGGGCCAGCCGGTGGCGATGGCGCCGAAGATGTCGCCGTCGGTGATCAGCTTGACGCGTGCGCCGGTGCTGCGGACCTCGGCGATGAGGTCGTCGTGGCGAGGACGATCGAGGATGACGACCGTCAGGTCGCGGACCGCTTCACCCTTGGCCTTTGCGATCCAACGCAGGTTTTGCGTGGGGGTGGCCGTGATGTCGATGGAGCCGGCAGCTTCGGGGCCGACAGCGATCTTGTGCATGTACACGCACGGCCCCGGGTCGAACATGGTGCCACGCTCGCTGACGGCGATGACGGCGATGGCGTTGGGCCGACCCAACGCGGTGAGCGTGGTGCCGTCGATCGGGTCGACTGCAACGTCGGTGCGTGGCACGGTGCCGTCGCCGACGAGCTCGCCGTTGAACAGCATCGGGGCTTCGTCCTTCTCGCCCTCACCGATGACGACGATGCCGTCCATCGGCACGGTGGAGAGCACGGTGCGCATCGCGTCGACCGCGGCGGCATCGGCCCCGTGCTTGTCGCCGCGACCCACCCATCGTGACGCTGCGAGCGCTGCGGATTCGGTGACACGCACCAGTTCCAGCGCGAGGTTTCGGTCCGGCTTTTGCGAATTGGCGATCATCACTCTCAACCGTAGTAGCTGACGCGTGCATCGGTCGCAGCGCCTCCACCGATCGGCAGCGTGGCGTGACGGCAGTCAGCGCCACCGCGGCGTTAGTTTTGGGCGCATGGCTGCGATTCCGGCAGAACGATGTGTCGGTGGCACCGACCTCACCGAGCCGCGACTGCGCGCCGACGGACAGGTGCTGGTGTACGCCTCGTCCACGCAGGGCGACGCAGCGCTGGTGGTCCATCGCTTCGACGGCTCGCCCGACACTCGGGTGGCGACGTCACCCGCGGTGCGCCCCGGGCGGGGAATGGGCGGCGGGGCGTGGTGCTTCACGGCGGACGGTGCGGGCGTGATCTACGTCGCAGTGGACGGCAACCTCTGGCGGCAACTGCTCTCCGGCGAGGCGGCGGTTTTGCTCACCGACCATGGGCCGGAGCGTGCTGCCGCCAGCCCGGTAGCCGCGCCCGACGGGGGCTCGGTCGTGTACGTCGTGGACTCCGAGGAAGTCCACCGCTTGACATTCCAGCCACCGCTGGACATCCGGCTGGATGGCGGCCACGCCGACTTCTGCTCTGACCCGTACATCGAGGCGGACTCCGTCACCGTTGGCTGGGTGGCGTGGGACACTCCCGATATGCCGTGGGATCACAGCCGCGTCCTGTGCGTCGGTGCCGACGGCCTCATACGCGAGGCGGTGCGCCCGGCAGGTGCGGTGCAGCAGCCGCAGGTGCTGCCAGACGGCACACCCACGTGCGTTCGCGACGACACTGGGTGGCTCAACGTCTGGGCCGGGGACCAGCCGGTCGTGGCCGAGCCGTTCGAGCACGCCGGGCCCAGCTGGGGACCGGGGCAACGGTCATACGCCTGGGCGCCCGATGCCAGCGCGATGGCGTTCACTCGCAACGAGGGAGGCTTCGGTCGTCTCTGCATCGCAGATGCCGCCACTGCGACAGTGCGCGAGGTGGCCCGCGGTGTGCACGGCCAGCTTTCCTGGGCTGGTGGCAGGCTTGCCGCTGTGCGCACCGGAGCGCGCACACCCACGCAGGTCGTCGTCTACGACACCGCAACGTTCGAGCGCACCACCATTGCTGTTCGTCCCGGTGCGGATTGGCAGCCCAGCGAACTCCCCGAGCCGGAACTGGTCGAGGTGCCGGTGGGCGACGCCGTCGTGCACGGCCGCCTGTACCGCTCCCCGCAAGCCGACGGCAGGTTGATCGTGTGGTTGCACGGTGGGCCCACGGATCAGTGGCAGGTCACGTTCATGCCGCGGTGCGCGTTCTGGTTGTCGCGCGGTTGGAGCATCTTGGCGCCAGACCATCGTGGCTCCACGGGTCATGGTCGCGACTACCAACAGGCACTGCGCGGCCGCTGGGGCGAGCTCGATGTCTCCGACACATTGGCGGCGGCACGCTACGCGCATGCGGCCGGCTGGTCGTCGCCCGAGCGAACGGTTGTCTTCGGCGGTTCTGCGGGCGGCTTCACCGCGCTCGGGGCAGTGGTCGCCGAACCTGGGCGCTTCGCAGCGGCGGTGGTGCTCTACCCGGTCACGGATCTGCTCGACCTGTCCGAGCGCAGTCACCGTTTCGAGCGGCACTACACGTTCAGCCTGGTAGGCCCGCTGCCCGCTGCCGCCGGTCTGTATCGCAAGCGATCGCCGGTGATGTACGCCGACCGATGCGCCGGCACCCCGCTACTGCTGCTCCACGGCGACATGGATGCGGTGGTGCCTGTACAGCAGAGCGAAGTGTTTGCCGAACGAGTGTGGGCTGGGGGTGGCGAGGCCGAGCTGCACGTGTACGAAGGCGAGGGTCACGGGTTCCGTCAGCTCGCCAACCAGCTCGACGAGTATCACCGCACCGAGTCCTTCCTCGCACGCCGAGTGCCGGTAGCGTCACGGACGTGAGTGACGATTGGAACCCCAACGATCCTGATGCCACCCGAGTGTTGTACGACCTTGGTGAATGGTCGTTCGACCAGCAGGGCGAGGTTGCGGCCGAGATGGCCGAGGCCGAGATCCCGCACACGTGGGAAGGCGCCGAGCTGGTGGTCCCCGAGTCGCACGAAGCGCTCGCCGACAGCCTCATCGCGAAGCTCGAGCAGCGCCTGGGCATCGTCTACCAGGACGAAACAGACGCGGATGCGGATGATGCACCCGCTGTCGCCGAGCCGGCACCCGAGCCGATCGACATCCCCGACGGCGCCGCCACCACCGAATACGACCTGGCCGATTGGCCCGAGGGCGAGCGTCAGCACATCACCCGCGCGCTCACTCGGCAGCAGGTGCCGTACCGCTGGGAGGACGACCTGTTGCTCGTCCCAACGGCCAACGAGGCTGTCGCCGAATCGCTGATGGACCTGATCGAGGCGGGCGAGTTCACACCCCACGACGACGACATCGACGAAGCCGCCGAGCGCCTGCCGTTCGAGACGCTCACCACCTTCTTCCTGGCCGGCGAGCGCCTGCAGCGCAACCCGATGGACGCCGACGGGCTCGAGCGCCTGCTGCAGGCGGTGAGTGTGGCCGCCCCCACGCAGCCCCCCTACGGTGTCGACATCCGGTTGTGGCAGCGTACGTGCGAGCTGGCCGACGAGCTGGCCGGTGCACTGGTCGACGCCGACGAGCCCGACAACGAAGCCGCAATGGCCATCGCTGCCGACCTGCACGACCTGCTGCGCCCCTACATCTGAGCCGCTGATGTTGCTCGCCGAACTGCAGATCTGGCACACCCGGCCGGTCACCCCAACGCGTCGGGTGGCGCTCGGTCACCTGGTGCTGCCCACCGACCCGGCCCCCGGGCTTGGCGGTGTGCTGCTGGCCGCGGTGGTCGCCGCCTACCTGCCCGACGTGGCCGACGACCTGCACATGGACATCGGTCGCCTCATCGATCAGGTCGCTCGCGGCGACCGTGTGGTGCAGCCGCGGCTCGAGCACCGCTACCAGATCGACCGGCACGGTCTTGCCACCAGCGTGCACCAGCTCAACGGCGACGCAGACCACGTCGAGTTCGACCTGCACTCGATGGGGCGTCCGTTGTCGCAGGTGCTCGGCGCCGTCTACGCGCTGGAACGACTGAACTTCGAGGCCCGTCGTTCGGTCGCTCCGGTGCTGCACCGCGCGATGCGCTGGCGTGGCCCGATCGGTCCGTCGTTCGTCGCCGACATCACCGGGGTGAGCCGTACGGATCTCGTCGGCGTCGCCGACCCGCGCCTGTGGGCGCTCGACCTGCTCGGCTTCCCGATGGAGACCGGCAAGGTCACCAAGAAGGACATCATGGCTCACTTCCGCAACCGCCTCCGCGAAGCCCACCCGGACCACGGCGGCGACGACGACACCGCGGGCGATGTCATCGAACGCCTCGGCGAGGCCCGCCGGATCCTGCTCGGCCAATGACCAGCCTGCTGCTCTTCCCCGGCGCTGGCTCCGCCAGCACGCATCCCAGCCTGCTGGCCATCGAGGCCGCGGTTGCACCGATGCGGTGCGTGCGCGCCGACTTCCCGTATCGTACGGCCGGGCGCAGGGCACCGGACCGGGCACCGGTGCTGCTGCAGTCGGTGCGCGAGGAAGCCGCCACGCTTCTCTCTGCCGAGCGCGGTTGCGGCGCCGGGTTGGTGCTGGGCGGTCGCTCGATGGGTGGCCGGATCTGCTCGCTAGCGGTCGGCGACGCCGACGCCCCGCTGCCGGCCAAGGGCTTGGTGCTGATCTGCTACCCGTTGCACCCGCCGGGCAAGCCCCACACGCTGCGCGTCGAGCACTTCCCACGGCTCACCGTGCCGTGCCTTTTCATCTCCGGTACCAAGGACGCGTTCGGCACCCCCCAGGAACTGACCGAGTGGACTTCCACCATCCCCGGCCCGGTCACCCATGAATGGCTCGACGGTAAGGGCCACGACCTCAAGGGTTGCGACGGCCGCCTTGCAGCCATCGTCGCCGCGTGGGTGTCAGCGCTCTGAGATCACCGGGTCGCCCGGGTTCAGCGCTTCCAGCTCCAGGTGTGCCGTCTCGGGGTAGCGCCGATAGGCGATGTACGCGGCCAATAGTTGGCCGACAGCCAGCGCTCCGATGAGCGTGCCGAAGCTGTACCCGCGGTCGCGCAGGTAGCCCACCAGCAAGATGCCGACACTGCCGCTGAGCAGCGCCGTTGCGGTGATCAGGCCGTTCGCCGTGCCGCGGTTGCCGGTGGGAAACATCTCGGTGCGGTAGACGGCGTAGGCGGGGTACGCGACCGCAGCCATGAACCCGCCCATCAGCGAGACGGCCCACATCGCCGGGCCGCTGACGAGGAACGCGCTCACCAGGCAGACGGTGGAGATGGGGGTGCAGATGGCGATGAGGCGACGGCGACCGAACGTGTCGGCCAGCTGCCCGCCGACGATCAGGCCGATTGACGCTGGCGTGCCGGTGGCCAGCGTGAACAGCGCGATGCCGCCGCCGCTGTAGCCGCGGACGTCGTCGAGGTAGCGGTTCTGGAAGAACGATGCCGGTGCCACGAACAGGTTGGAGGTGAGGGCGACGAGCGAGATCAGGCCCAGCCGACGGCGGTTCAGTGGCGGTGAGATCGGGTGAACGGTCTCGAACCGTCGGGTCTCGGTGAGGTGCCGTCCGAGGCTGACAGCGATGGGCAGCCATACCAGCGATAACAGGTACACCAAGCGCCAGCCGTCGTCGCCGATGTCGGTCAGGCGGAGCGCGGCCACGGCGACGCCGGCGCCCAGGCCGGCCGACATCGCCAACACGCTGACTGCGTAGGCGCGGCTGCTGCGCGGCATGTCCTCGGCGGCGGCTACGCCGGCCAGCAGGGCCAGGGCGATGCCCAGCGGGCGTGCCACCGTCTGCGAGGCCACCAGTAGCCCGAAGTTGGGCGCCAGCGCGCCGAGCGCGCAGAACAGCGGAGTCAGCCAAGCCAGCAGCACAATGGTGCGCCGCCGGCCCAACCGGTCGGCCAGGATCGCGAACGGTAAGGAGATGACGACACCGATACGGACCATTGCGCCGCCGATGCTCTGGCCGGTGTTCAGCACCCCGAAGCTGTCGGCGGCGAAGTTGGCCGTTTGGGTGAACAACGTGTTGGCGAACGTGGCTGAGCTGGCGGCTACCGCCAGCAGTGCGAGCGTACGTACCTGCCGTTCCGAGAGCCGATCCGGTGGGGCCCACCACGGGTGACCGGACTCGGCGGGCCGGCGATGCCGGATGGCGCGGCGGATGGGCAGTGCGAACAGCCATCCGAACCACGGGATGCTGAGGCGGTAGCTGGTGGTCTCGGTCACCGAACCGTCGGCGGCGGTGGCGATCTCACGGCGGTACGAGCGGAAAGGGCCCACATCCTGCTGAAAGCTGCCATCTTCCGCCCGCACCTCGTCGAGCACGTCGTGGCGGGTGCCGCTGGCTGCAACGGCCTCCAGGGAGCCTGCCGGCCAGACCTGGGTGATGGTGCCCGCAGAGCGGGTGAAGGGTCGCAGCGGCACCGGACGGAGACTACCGCCGGCGACCGAGGGGGTCGACGCCGCGGCATACTTGACGCCGCTATGAACGAAGACCGAATCCTCATCCGGCGTGCCGGGCCGTTGCACGGTGAGGTGACGATCCCTGGCGCGAAGAACTCGGTACTCAAGCTGATGGCCGCAACGCTGCTGGCGGAAGGCTCATCCACCCTCAGCAACGTGCCCGACATCATCGATGTCGGCATCATGAGCGAGCTGCTCGCTGCGATCGGCGTCCGCAGCGAATGGGTGGGTCCGGGTCAGCTGAGAATGACCAACACTGGCAACATCTCGCCGGTTGCGCCGTACGAGCTGGTGGAACGCATCCGCGCCAGCATCAACGTCCTGGGCCCGCTACTGGGTCGTTACGGCCGGGTCTCGCTCTCGCTGCCCGGCGGCGACGATTTCGGCAGCCGCCCTATCGACATGCACCTCAAGGGCCTCGAGGCCATGGGTGCCACGTTCGAGCTGACCCATGGCGTGGTCGAGGCCCGTGCGGAGCGGCTGCTCGGCGCCGACATCACGCTCGAGTTCCCCAGCGTGGGCGCCACCGAGAACATCCTCACGGCAGCGGTACACGCCAAGGGAACCACGGTCATCGACAACGCCGCCCGCGAGCCCGAGATCGCCGACCTGTGCAACTTCCTGGTGGCAATGGGCGCCCAGATCGAGGGCATCGGCTCGTCCACGCTCGTGGTGCACGGTGTCGAGCCTGGCGAGCTGCATGCCGCCGACCACCAGGTCGTCCCGGACCGCATCCAGGCCGCCACCTACCTGGCGGCGGTCGCGGTCAGCGGCGGCGAGGTGGTCCTGCGCGGCGCCCGTGCCGACCACATGGAGATGCTGCTGCGCCGCCTCCACGACATGGGCCTCACCATCACCAGCAGCGGCACCGGGTTGGCCGTGTGGGCCACGGGTCGGCTGCGCAGTATCGACGTTGCCACGCTGCCGTACCCGGGCATCGCCACCGATTACAAGCCGCTGATCGTCACCATGCTGGCGGTCGCCGATGGCGTCGGCATCGTCACCGAGAACCTCTACCCGGGCCGCTTCCGCTACGTCGAGGAACTGCAGCGCCTGGGAGCCGACATTCGCGCCGACGGTCATCATGCGGTCGTGCGTGGCGTGGCCCGCCTCAGCGGTGCGCCGGTGAAGGCACCCGACATCCGCGCAGGCGCGGCGCTGGTGGTGGCGGGCTTGGCTGCCGACGGCGAGACCTGTGTGACGGGCGTGCATCACGTCGACCGCGGCTACGACGACCTGGTCGGCCGCTTGGCCGCACTGGGCGCCGACATCGAACGCGTACCGGCGTCCTAGCCTCGCCGTTGGTCCGGTTCGGCGTCGCGATCATCCGGCGCTGGGTGGCCGGAGTCGTTGGTCTCGTGATGCGCCTCGCTCGCCTCGACCCGCTTCTTGGCCAGCACGAGCAGACCGGCAATCAACAGGATCGGGCCGAGCACCAGCAGGATCTCGTCCCACCCGCCCTGGTGGGCGAGCAGCGCGTTCACGATGCTTCGATGACGACGAGCACGTCTTGGGTGATGTGGCTCTCGACCTCGTAGGAACCCGCGGCGGTGATCGTGAAGTTGATGGTGACCATCTGGCCCGCCAGGGCCGCCTGCTCGAGGTCGATGCCGTGCACGTGGAACTCGTCGTCGGCGTCGGGGTTGGTGATGTTGAGGGTGACGTCGGCACCGATCGTGACCATGATGACGCGATCGGGGCTGCTGTCCACCCCGACGACGACGTCGATCTGGACCGGGCCGTCGACCGCGGTCTCGGGTGTAGTGACCTGGACGGCGGTGGTGCCGGGCACAGCAGAGCCCGCGATGGTGGCATTCGTGGTGGTCTGTGCGGCGGCCGTACTGGCGCCGCTGGGCTCGGAGGAGGCGGTGGTGGTGTCAGTGCCGCATGCCGCCAGCAGCACTGCTGCGACGGCGATGGCGGTCATGGCACGAACTGATCTCATGAGTCGCAATCCTATGGTTGGTCCTGGTTCAATGGTCGTTCGGCCCATTCCGAAAGTTCCTCATGCGCACTCAAGTGGAAGAAACGATCGAAGTGATCCGGCCTGCGCTGCAGGCGGATGGCGGCGACATCGTGCTCCGCGGCGTCGACGAAGCCACCGGCATCGTCACGGTCACGCTCATCGGTGCCTGCGGTACCTGCCCCGCCAGTGGCCAGACGTTGAAGGCGGGTATCGAGCGCATCATGCGCGACCGCATCGCGGGCATCACCGAAGTCGTCAACGTGGTTCCCGAAGAGCTATGAGCCGCCGTTCGGTTCCGGTAGCAGCGCTGTTCGAGGCCGCCTGCGGTGGCGATCGGGGGGCGCTGGCCCGCCTTTTGTCGCTGGTCGAGCGCGGTGGCGACGACGCCCGCGAAGTCAGCCGGCTCTCGTACCCACGGTCGGGTGGCGGCTACACGGTGGGCCTCACCGGTGCGCCCGGGGCGGGCAAGAGCACGCTCACGTCCGCCACCATCGGGCACCTGCGGTCCATGGGCGAAGAAGTCGCAGTGCTGGCCGTCGACCCGTCGTCACCGTTCACCGGCGGCGCAATTCTGGGCGACCGCGTACGCATGCAGGACCATGCCACCGATCCCGGCGTGTTCATCCGTTCGATGGCCACGCGCGGTCACCTCGGTGGCTTGTCGCTGGCCACCCCGGAGGCCGTGCGCGTGCTCGACGCGATCGGCCGTCACTGGATCCTCGTCGAGACCGTCGGCGTCGGCCAGGTCGAGGTCGAGATCGCTGGCAAGGCCGACACCACGGTGGTCGTCGTCAACCCTGGCTGGGGCGATTCGGTGCAGGCCAACAAGGCCGGCCTGATGGAGATCGCCGACATCTTCGTGATCAACAAGGCCGACCGCAAAGGCGTCGAAGACACCCACCGCGACCTCGAGCAGATGCTCGAGCTCAGTGACCTGCCGCACGAGGCTTGGCGTCCGCCCATCCTCGCGGTCGTCGCCACTGAGAAGAAGGGTGTGCCCGAGCTGTGGGCCACGGTGCAGGCGCACCGCACACACATCGAAGGCAACGGCGAGCTGGTCCGCCGCCGCGAGTTCCGCCTACGCGAGGAGCTGCGCGAAATCGTCGCCCGTCGGCTCGAGCAGCGCGCTCGCGAGCTGGCCACGGGCGAGCGATGGGAAGCCCTGCAGTCAGCGGTGTTCCATCGCACCATGGATCCGTGGGCTGCCGCCGACGAGATGCTCCGCACCGTCGGCGCCTGACTCCTGCGCCGCCCGAACTGCACAGCGCCCGTTGGCGGCCGGTTCCGGCCACCATGTCATGGTCTGACTGCGTGGAACGCTGCGGATGGATGACGTGATGCAGGTTTTGGGCCGCGCTGTAGGGTGCGGCCATGGGTGAACTGGTGCTGGTGGAACGACGCGACGACGGGGTTGCCGTGGTCACGCTCAACAATCCGAAGGTCAACGCACTGTCGCAGGCGTTGCTCGCCGAGCTGCATGCGGCCGCGCTCGACCTCACTGTGAATCCGCCCGGCGCGGTGGTCATCACTGGGGGCGAGCGCATCTTCGCCGCTGGGGCCGACATCAGCGAGTTCGGTGGCCCTGACACCGGTCGCGCCATCGGCGAGGGCTTTCATCGGGCGCTGAATGCAGTTTCCGTCATCCCGCGGTTCGTGATCGCGGCGGTCAGCGGGTATGCGCTCGGCGGGGGCTGCGAACTTTCATTGGCCTGCGACTACCGCATCGTCGGCGAGCGGGCAGTGTTCGGCCAGCCCGAGATCCTGTTGGGCATCATCCCTGGTGGCGGCGGCACCCAGCGCCTCGCGCGCGCAGTGGGCGCCAGCCGGGCGAAGGAACTGATGATGACCGGGCGTCAGGTCAAGGCCGAAGAAGCGCTGCGCATCGGCTTGGCCGACGAACTGGTTGACGGCGCCGAACTGCACGCGCGGGCGCTGGCGCTTGCAGCCGAGGTGGCCAAGGGTGCCGTGCAGGCACAGGCGATGGTGAAACGGGCCGTCGACGGCGGTGCAGGCGATCTGGTCGCCGGCCTCGCGCAGGAACTCGACCTGTTCGAAGCCGTATTTCACACGCAGGACAGCCAGATCGGGGTGCGAAGCTTCCTGGCCAACGGCCCCGGCCACGCCGAGTTCACCGGCAGCTAGTGCACGCGGGTGGGCTCAGGAGGCCCAAGCGATGAGGCCCAGCTCGACCGGACTGGCCATGTGGGGGTGAAAGGGCATCGCCCGGACGGTGAGACCGTATGGCCCGGCCTCTCCGACCGCGTACGTAGCCTCGAACACGCCGTCGCCGATGAACGTGAGGGTGACAACGGCAGGCGAGCCGACGAACTCGCCCTCCGAGTCGACCGGGCCGTGCAGCACCTGGACGGCAAGGTCGCTGACGTCGAGGCCATCGATCTCGACGAGCGCCCGCACACTGCGCTGGTCGCCCTCGTTGGCCGGCGTCGTGTCGGAATCCACGTTGACGATCTTGACGATCGGCCAGGCGGCGCGCACGCGCTGCTTCCATGCGGCGAGATCCTTGGCCGGCTGGCCGTCGTCGGCGGCAGCCAGCGCGGAACCTGCGGCAGCGGGTTCGTACAGCTCGGTGGTGTAGTCGCGCACCATGCGCGCCGCGGTGACGAACGGGCCGAGCGAGCGCCAGTTGTGCTCCATCTTGTCGATCCAGCCATGCGGCAGGCCGTCGATGCCCCGGTCGTAGTACAGCGGCATCACTTCGCGCTCGAGCAGGCCGAACAGGCTGGTGGCCTCGCGTTGGTCGCGGCGGCCGAGATCTGGGTCGTCGTCGGCGGAGTTGATGGCCCAACCGTTCTCACCGTCGAAGCATTCGTCCCACCACCCGTCGAGGATGCTGCAGTTCAATGCGCCATTGAGCGCAGCTTTCATGCCGCTGGTGCCGCAGGCCTCGAGCGGGCGGCGTGGGTTGTTGAGCCACACGTCGCAGCCGTGATACATGACTCGCGCCACGGCCATGTCGTAGTCGGGTACGAACACGAAGCGGTGGCCGACGTCGAGCTGGCGGGCGAACAGTTCGATGTCACGGATCATGTCCTTGCCGGGCTGGTCGGCAGGGTGGGCCTTGCCGGCGAACACGAACTGCACGGGCCGGTCGGCGGAGAGCAGCAGCTTGCGCAGGCGATCTGGCTGTGACAGCAGCAGCGTGGCGCGCTTGTAGGTGGCGAAGCGGCGGGCGAAGCCGATGGTGAGCGCCTTCGGGTCGAGGAGCGCGTCGCCCAGCCGCGACCGCACGAACGAGACGAGCTCGGCGCGACCCTTGGCGCGGGCGGTCCACACTTCGGCGTGGTCCATGCGGGTGACGCCTGCCCACGACGCTTCGTCGGCACCGTCCCAGACGGAACCGACGCTGCTGGCCAGCAACGGAGCGATGTGGTCGCCCACCCAGGTGTGGGCGTGCACGCCATTGGTGATGGCGCGGATGGGCACTTCCTCGACCGGTACATCGGGCCACAGCCCGGCAAACATCTCGCGGCTGACTGCGCCGTGGAGTTGGGCGACGCCGTTTGCGCGGCCCGCAAGCCGCAGGCCCATCACGGCCATGTTGAACTTGCCGTCTACCTCGTCGTCGCGGTGACCAATGGCCATCAACTGGTCGAACGTGACGTCGTACGACGATGCGAACGCGCCGAAGTACTTGCTCATCAGTTCGGGAGCGAAACGATCGATACCGGCGGGCACGGGGGTGTGTGTGGTGAACACGCCGCCCGCGCGCACGTCTTCGACGGCCTCGGCGAAGGTGAAGCCCTCGGCGACGAACTCGCGGATGCGCTCGAGCGAGAGGAAGCCGGCGTGCCCTTCGTTGGTGTGGAAGACCTGCGGCTGCAGCCCCAGCGCACGCAGGGCCCGGACACCGCCGATGCCGAGCACCATTTCCTGGCGCAGGCGGTGCTCGGTGTCTCCGCCATAGAGGCGGTTGGTGATGCTGGCCGCTTCCGGGCTGTTGCCCTCGACGTTGGTGTCCAGCAGGTAGAGCGGGACTCGACCCACCTGGACGCGCCAGACCTTGATGCGCACGACCTCGCCGGCGACCTCGAGCGTGACCTGTACGTCGGTGGTGTGCAGCGCCAGGCCGTGGGGGTCGAGCTGTGGGTACCGTTCCTCTTGGACACCGTCGGCGTTGAGGCGCTGGCGGAAGTAGCCCTCGGCATACAGCAGGCCGATACCGACCAGCGGCAGGCCAAGGTCGCTGGCCGCCTTCAGGTGGTCGCCAGCGAGGATGCCGAGGCCGCCGGAGTACTGCGGCAATGTCTCGGAGATTCCGAACTCTGGGGAGAAGTAGGCGACGAGGCCGAGCGGTGATTCGGTACGGCCCTGGAACCAGCGTGGGGCCTCCATTGCGTCGCGTAGGCGGTCGGCGGCGGCAGTGGTGGCGGCGACGATGGCGGCATCGGCGGCGAGCGCCTGCCAGCGTGCGGGGTCGATTGCGGCGAGCAGGCGCAGCGGGTCGCGTCCGGTGGAACGCCACAGCGCCGGATCGAGCTGCTCGAACAACGCCTGCAGGTCGCGATCCCAGGTCCAGTGGAGGTTGGTCGCCAGTTCCGTAAGCGCTTGCAGAGGCGCTGGAATGGCTGGAACGACGTTGAACTCTCTCACTGCACGCATCTAGGCGAGGATAGTTCAGCCGGGCCCGGTCCGGCCCGGTCCGGTCCGGTCCGGTGACATGAGCGACATGTCGATGCTCAGGTCGGTGGGGCTGTAGCGCCGTCGTGACAGGCGCTGCGGTACACCGTAATGGTCTCGTCGGCGATCGCGTTCCAGGTGTACCGCCTGCGCAGCAGTGAAGCCGCATTGGCCCGCAGGCGGTCCGCGGCGGCGGGATCGGCGATCACCTCGGCGATGCGATCGGCCAGCTCATGGTGGTTGCCGGGCTCGAACAGCATCCCGGCATCCGTGCCGGCGACGATCTCGGCCAGGCCGCCGGTGGACGCGACGATGGTGGGCGCACCAGCTGCCATTCCCTCCAGCGCAACGATGCCGAACGGCTCGTAGAGCGAGGGGATGACGACGCAGCTGGCCTGCTGCAAAAGCTCGTGCAGTTCGCTGTCGGGTACGAAGCCGGCCAGCTGGACGATGTCGCTGACGCCCTCCATGTCGATCTGTGTCTGCAGTTCGGGGAGGTAGCTGCCGCGGCCGGCGATGACGCAGCGGATGCCAGGCACCCGCTGGCGCAGCTCATTGATGGCGCGTGCCAGGACTTGGAAGCCCTTTTCGTACTGGATTCGACCCCAGGCCACGACCAATGGTGCCCGTTCACTGGATGGGGTGCTGGTGGGGGTCAGCCAACGGTCGGGGTCGACGCCGTTGGGGACCAGGTGCACCTTCTCGGCGGGTAGCTCGAAGTTCTGTACGACTTCGCGAACCATGAACTGCGAACAGGCGATGACTTCGCGCGCTTGGTACGTGAGCCACCATTCGATGGAGTTGATGGTTCCCGGCGGGCCGGGTGGCAGGTGCCCGCCGTGGCGACCGCGTTCGGTGGCGTGGATGGTGGCCACCAGCGGCACATCAAGCAGTATCTTGAGTGTGTCGCCGGCCCACGCCGTGAGCCAGTCGTGGGCGTGCACCACGTCGGGCACCCACTCACCGAGTTGGGCGGCCAACTGCACCAACTGGTGGTTGGCGGAGGCCATGCGGGCGACGAGGTCGTCGTCGGGCAGCCATGGCAGGGCGGCGTCTGCGCGCAACACCCGCACGCCATCGACGATGGTGTCGTCGGGCTCGTCGGGGTGATGCTGGCTGCACACCACAACCTCGTGACCGGCGCGATGCAGGGCTCTGGCGAGGCCGTCCACATGAGCGGCGATGCCGCCTACGACCAGCGGCGGGTACTCCCACGACAGCATCAGAACGCGCACGCCGTCGAACGTAGCAGCGCGCAACCAGGCTGACGGGTGTGCCAGTGGCCTACGATCGCGGTGTGGTGCTCTCCGATCTCGATCTTCACCTGTTCAGCGAAGGCACACACCGGCGACTATGGGAGTTCCTGGGTGCGCAGGTGCTGCCCGATGGTGGTGTGCGGTTCACGGTGTGGGCCCCAAACGCACGGGCCGTCGAAGTGGTTGGCGACTGGAACGGTTGGTCGGGGGAGGCCCTGCAACGGCAGGGTTCGTCGGGTCTGTGGGCCACCGTCTGTCCCGCGGCGCAGGCAAGCCAGCGCTACAAGTACGGGGTCACTTCGGCCACCGGCGCGTACGTTGCACACGCGGACCCGATGGCCCGTCAGAGCGAGTGCCCACCGTCCAACGCGAGCGTGGTGGCAGCACCACCGGCGCACGAATGGGCCGACGCCGACTGGATGCAGTCGCGCAGCCATGCGCCTGGTTCGCCGCTGCGCATCTACGAGGCCCACATCGGGTCGTGGCGCTCTGGGGTGCACAGCTACACCGAGTTCGGCGAGCAACTGGCTGACCACGTCAGCGCACTGGGGTTCACTCACGTGGAACTGCTCCCGGTCGCCGAGCATCCGTTCGGTGGTTCGTGGGGCTACCAGGTCAGCGGGTACTACTCGCCGACAGCGCGTTACGGCACGCCCGACGAACTGCGCGCAATGGTCGACACGCTGCATCGTCGCGGCATCGGCGTCATCATCGACTGGGTGCCGGCCCACTTTCCGAAGGACGAGTGGAGCCTGGCTCGCTTCGACGGCACAGCGCTCTACGAGCACGCCGATCCGCGCCAGGGTGAGCACCCCGACTGGGGCACGTACGTCTTCAACTACGGCCGCAACGAGGTGCGCAACTTCCTGGTCGCGAACGCGCTTTACTGGTTGCACGAGTTCCACATCGACGGCCTGCGCGTGGACGCCGTTGCCAGCATGTTGTACCTCGACTACTCCCGCCCGGCGGGCGGCTGGGTGCCCAACCGTGAGGGCGGCCGCGAGAACCTCGATGCAATCTTCTTCCTGCGCGAACTGACCGCCGTGGTCGGCCATGAACTACCGACGGCGATGGTGATCGCGGAGGAAAGTACGGCCTGGCCGAAGGTCACGCATCCGATCGAGTTCGGTGGCCTCGGGTTCACGCACAAGTGGAACATGGGCTGGATGAACGACACGCTCGGCTACCTGCAGCACGATTCGGTGCACCGCCGGTTCCACCATCGCGAACTGTCGTTCGGCTTGCTCTACGCGTTCAGCGAACGGTTCGTACTGCCGCTCAGCCACGACGAGGTGGTGCACGGCAAGGGCAGCCTGCTGGGCAAGATGCCCGGCAACGACTGGCAGCGCTTCGCCAACCTGCGCGCGTTGTACGCCTGGATGTGGGCCCAGCCGGGTGCGCCGCTGCTGTTCATGGGCGCAGAGATCGCACCGTTCACCGAGTGGAACGAATCCACCGGGCTGCCGTGGCACCTGCTCGACCATGCACCGCACCGTGGCATCCGCGATCTGCTCGCCGAACTCAACCGGGTTGTCACCGCCTGGCCGGCGCTGTACGAACGCGACCATGAGGCCACCGGTTTCCAGTGGCTCGATGCCAACGATGCCGAGCACTCGGTCTATGCGTTCCTGCGGTGGGGTTACGCGGGCGGCAAGGCAGTCGTGGTCGCCGCCAATTTCACGCCGGTGCCGCGCCCGGGCTACCGGGTGGGCGTGCCGTGGCCGGGCGAGTGGCATGTTCTGCTGGACTCGGATTCGCCGAACTTCGGTGGCAGCGGCTTCGCCGGCTTCGCCATGAACGGCCTGCGCACCGGCACCACCGTCGTCACCGCCACCACCGAGGTGGCGTGGCAGGGGCAGCCGGCGTCCGTCGTCATCGATCTGCCGCCGCTGGCGGTGCTCTGGCTGGGCGCTGCCCGCCCGTGACCCTGGGTGCATCATGAGGAATGCCGGTATCTGCAGGGTTTGGCGCGACGAGCGCCTGCGGGCGGTGGCCGCTGCGTGCGTCACACTCGGGTTCGCTGTCGGTGTGTTCGCCGTCTCGTTCGGGGTGACGTCGGTGTCCGCAGGTGCGTCGGTCGCTCAGACCTGCGCGATGTCGCTGCTCGTGTTCACCGGCGCTTCGCAGTTCTCGGCGGTCAGTGTGATCGGCGCGGGTGGCTCAGCGGCTTCCGCATTCGGTGGTGCGGCGCTGCTGGCCGCGCGTAACAGCGTCTACGGGTTGGCAATGGCCCCACATCTGAGGGGCAAGCTGGCCACTCGGTTGGTGGCCGCGCAGTTGACGATCGATGAGTCAACCGCGATGGCCGCCGCGCAGGACGACGAAGCTCACCGATCGGCAGCGTTCTGGATCACCGGGCTGAGCGTGTACCTGTTCTGGAACGTCGGCACGCTGCTGGGTGCGGTCCTCGGTTCGGCCATCGACCCCACGGTCTACGGCCTGGATGCGGCCTTTCCGGCGGCCTTCGTGGCGATACTGTGGCCGTTGCTGCGTCAGCGCCGGCCCGCTCTCTCGGCGCTGATCGGCGCCTCGTTGTGCCTGTTGCTGATCCCGTTCACGCCGGTCGGGGTGCCCATCCTGTGTGCTGCGCTCGGCATCCTCGTCGGCGTGCCCGCGCCGGTGGCGGTGGCTGAATGAGCTGGGGGTTCGTGTTTGCGCTGGCTGCAACGGCGTACGGGTTCAAGGTGCTGGGCCTGGTGCTGGTCGGCGATCGCACGCTGCCGCCGGTGCTCGAGCGATGCCTGGCCCTCATCCCGGCCGCGCTGATCGCGGCGATCATCGTCAAGGACACGTTCAGCATCGGCCAGCACCTGCAACTCGATGCCCGCGCCGCGGGCGTCGGTGCGGGCGTGATCGCCGCGTGGCGCAAGGCCCCGCTGATCGCGGTCATCGTGATCGGCGCCGCGGTCACCGCAGCGGTGCGAGCGTTGGCGTAGCTGGTCGCCATCCGGTGCCGCCCAATTGGCGGCCAACAGCACCGTGGTCCTTGGGGGCGACACCCAAGCTCGAGATCAGAGGCGCCGCAGCGCTGCGTCGAGCGCGGTGTGGGCTGCCTGTGCGTCGAGTCCGAGTTGCCGGGTGACGACGGCCAGTGTGTCGGCGGCGGCGTCGAGGTCGCGCTGGGTCGTGGTGACGTGTCTGCTGTCGAGCACGGTGGTGCCGTGCCGCCCGGCGGTTTCGATCAGACCGTTACGGGCGAGTGAGTCGTAGACCTTGTTGACCGTGCCGCGTGCTACACCGAGGTCGTGCGCGAGTTGGCGGATCGTCGGCAGTTTGGTGCCGGCGCGCAACTGGTTCGAGGCGATCAGCCGCTCGATCTGGGAACGCATCTGCTCGAAGACCGGCAGCGGCGACGTGGCATCGACGTGGATGATCATGCGGCCGGCGCACCATCCTCGAACAAGGTCCGGCCGCGCGGACCTGGCGCCGCGCGGTGCAGCATCACCACCGTGGCTACCAGGCATCCGATCACAACACAGAAGCGAGCGAACGCGAGGGGCCCACTGAGCGCGTCGATCTTTGAAAGCGTCCACCCGAGCATCAGCGAGGCTGTGGCCAGATGGAGGTACGACAGCGACGAGCCGGCGAATGTGCGCAGCCGTGCGTCGAGGTGTCGGGCGCGGTCGGACATCGTTGGCCGGCTCCGGTCGGCGATCACCATCATCACCAGTTCGGCCACGACGAGCGGTACGACGAGGATCAGTGACGTGACGAGCGCCAGCCGGCCGTGATTGGTGATGGCGGCGACCGCACCTACGCCCACCGCGATGACAGCGATCGCCCGCGAGGTTGTCACTCGCTTGCTTCCAGCCGGCGCCTGGCGTGGCGCCAACGACGCAGCTCGCTTCGCGTTGGTCGCCGTGGCGAGTCGAAAGCTCTCTGCGGACAAGGTGCCGGCGATGACACCGCTGACCCCGCAAAACAGGAGGTCAGCAAGCGGGCTTCCCTGGCCCACGCCGATCGTGATCGACCCGAACCATCGCACCCCGATGATCGCGGCGAACGAGACTCCGATGAGGCCACCGGCGAGGCGATGTTGACGGTGCCGCGTCAGGTACCGCTGACAAACAGCGACGGCATCGTCGTTCGGCGCACTGGCCGTGGGCAAGAAGTTTGGCCCAGCGAGCCAGGCGACGTCAGCCGCCGTGGGGACTGACTGGCGGGCGGCGAACGCGATCAGGAAGATCCACGAGAGCACGAGGACCCCCAATACGACGCTCATTGTGACGAAGATCCTCTGGTGTTTGGCATATTGACATAGTACAATAGGTCAATGAGCGACGCAACCGTGGATATGGCACCGAGGCCGGAATCGGCACCCGACCCCTCGATGGCACAACTCGCACCGCGACCGAGTCGCGCTCGCAACCGAGTCGTCCTCCTGCTCGGTGCCGTTGCGCTTGTCGGGGCGGTGTTCTCGCCGAATGTCCTGCGCCCATCGGTGATTCCTGACAATGGTGGCTACTCCGGGATGTGGAGCGCGTTGCCGAGCCAACGGGAGGTGATGACGATCACGTCAGTGACCGCGCAGACCTGGCCGCGCGTCGACGTTCGTTCCATCTCCGGCGTACCCGGCGCGCAACTCGTTGGCGCCTGGATGGTGGACGAGTCGGTGCTCGCAGACTTCGACGAAACACTCGACGAGTCGAGCTACGAGTCTGGCCTGCTCTACATCGAGGCCGCGATGCCCGGCTTCGACGCCGAGCGCGATGCACTCCCTCAGTCGCTCGGACACGGTGACCTTGCGAGCTTGATCATGCTGTGGAACATCGACAGCTGTGACGCCCTCGACGTTGTGCCGAAGGTGCCGACCCGCGTCGAGAGTCGCACGATCGTCCGTACCTCGCACACAGAGAATCTCCCTGAAATCGCCGCGCCCGGAATACGACGTCGATGCCCTCCGCCAAACGGGCACGTGCCCATGACCGAATCGGACGCATCGCTGGAGTAGCGCCGCGGTGAATGCCCGCTCGAAGTTCCCTTTGCGTCATCGATCCGCAGCGTTCTACGCAGTCAGGCGATGACATGGTGGTGTTTTCGGGCTCGTCGCTGCCGTCACCGCCCCGCACCCAGCACACCTCGCGGTGGCCGGGGGTACGGCGCGGGTCAGGCGGGTTGTTCGACGAGGCGTTTGAGGCCGCGCAGGTTGCGGGCCCAGATGGCCCGCAGGACGATCTTGCCGCCGATGAAGGCGCCGACGGGGCCGCCCAGCCACCACGGGAAGGTGAGCGTTTCCTCCCACACGAAGCGGGTGCGGCGGCCGAGATCGATCGGTTCGAGCGTGAACCGGCCGTTACCGGTGACCAGCCCGATGTGGCGTACACCCATCACTTCACCGGGGACCCACTCGGTGATCTCCATCTTGTCGACCAGTTTGATGGGGCCGACCTTGGTGTCGCACAGGAACGCGGTGCCCACGCCCCTGGTCTGCTCGCCGGTGAAGCGGATGGCGACGGCGTCGTGCATCCAGTCGACGTGACGCTCGACGGGCTCGACGACATCCCAGACGCGTTCCGGCGTGGCGTCGATCTCGACACTGACGCGGATGCCCATGAGGACCTAGGCCTTGACGGTGACGTTGCGCAACTGCTCGGCAGCGGTTTCCGGCGGCACGATGTTGATCATCACGCCGGTGCCACGCTCGAACCCGGCGGTGGTGACCAGCTTCGGGAACAGGTGCATATGCCAGTGGTACGAGCCGTTGTAGTGGTGCGGTGCGGTATGGAACACCAGGTTGTACGAAATGTCGCCGTGCACTTCGCGCAACGCCACCAGCGAGTCGCGGATGGCGATACCCATGCCTCGCAGCGTTTGCTCGGTGCTGTCGGTGAGATGCAGGTCGTGGCTGCGCGGGATGAGCAGCAGCTCGTACGGTGTGCCCGCCCAGTAGGGGCTGACGCAGACGACGTCGTCGGTGGCGAACAAGATGCGCTTGCCGTCGACCAGTTCGGCCTCTACGGTGGCGCACAGGATGCAGCCGCCCTCGAACCGGGTGAACGCACGCTGCTCTTCGAGGATCTCGCCGGGCACGAACGGAAGGCCCAACAGTTGGCCGTGCGGGTGAGCCAATGATGCCCCGGCCTCGCGGCCATGGTTGATGATGGCCTGCGTGTAGCGGACGTGGGTGCTGGCGGCGTGCTCCTGCAGGCGACGCTTGAGCATGAGCATCATGTCGGTGGCGTCGTCGTCGGAGATGAGGTGGACACCACCCTCATGCTCGGGTGTGAACACGAAGACCTCGTGGATACCGCTGGCCTCGGCCTCGATGTGGACCGGACCCAGGTGATGTACGGCGAACGGTTCGTCGCCGTCGAACGCCGGGTACAGGTTGGGGATCACGCGCATGCGCCAGTGACCGCCGGCGTCGAGGGTTTCCAGCGCCGGCAGCGTGGCTTCCTCGTGGCCTGGGCAAAACGGACAGGGGCGACCGGGCTCGGCCTCGACCTGCGCGTTGCGCGGTGCGAAGTCGGTAGGGCGCTCGGCCCGATCAGCCACGATCGTGACCCATCGGCCGGTCAGCGGGTTCAGACGGAGTTGACTCACAGGGTTGTTAGTTTACGACCTGTCAAGAGTCGAAGGGCGGACGCAGCTCGAATTTGATCAGGTCCTGAGCAAAGACGCTGACGTGGCGGGGACTGTCGGGATCGAACACCGCACGACCGAAGTCCTCCCAGCGGGCGACCAACTGCAAGCCGGCTGCCCGGGCCATGTCGTCCAGCTGAGCAGGTGTTGCCCAGCGAATACTCCAGGGCCGGAGACGAACGCCACCTGCTTCGGTGATGTCGACGTACTGGCCTTCGGCGCGCTGGCCGGTGGGATCCGAGGTGCTGATGCTGAGCACCACCCGGTCGGTCGTGACGGATTTCACGGTGATCGCGGATGCCGGATCGTGTTCCGGGTTGGGCACGAAGGCTTCGATCACGAACACGCCGTCGTCGGCCAGCCGGGAGGCGACCTGCGTGAAGCAGGCCCGTTGCTCGGCTTCGGTCAGCAGATTGAAGAAGGTGTTGTAGGCGACGAACGCGAGCGCGAACGGGCCTGGCGGCAGGCCGTGCACCATGTCGCCAAGGTGAGCGACGACCTGCGAGCCGCCGTCCTTGGCAGCCAATCGGTCCAGCATCGCCCTGCTGCTGTCCAGGCCGTGCACCTCTATTCCGGCGGCGGCGAGGGGGATGGCGAGGCGTCCGGTGCCGACCCCGAGCTCGAGCACTCGGCCGCCTCGGGCCAGGGACGCGAGAGTGCGGGTGGTGGCATCGATATCGCTGATGCCGTGGTACCAGTCGTCGTACACGTCGGCGAAGGCATCGCCGTAGGTCGCGTCGTGGTAGCCCCGCATCGCCCCATCTTGGGGCATGCGAGGGGCGCACCGCCAACACGATTCCGGCAGCGCAACCCGCGTGGACCCGTATTCGGCCAGAATGGCCCGGTGAGCCAGTGGGCGGGTATCGAATCGGCGGCAGCACCGACGCCCCTGGCGGCCCGCGTGGCGCAGTCGGCGGCAACGCTGCCGAGGGCGCGACTGCGCCGGACAGAGCGCCTGGTGATCGGCTCGATCGACGGCGCCGCGCACATCTTGCAACGCCGCGCACGAGCCGTGCTGGTCGGTTCGGCCCTGTTCATGGTGCCGATGGTGGCGTTGAACCTGTTGCTCTCGGCGCTCGCGTTCGACCGGTTCGACTCGATCGATGGCCTGTTCGGCGACCGTGGCTACGTGGGCATCGAAGCCGGTTTCGTGTTCCTCGCATTGTCGCTGCAGTCGTTCAGCGCTCATCTGATCGGGGCGTACACCGCGGTGTACCTGGTGCGCTACCAGATGGGTGGCGAGCCGACGATCCGCCAGTGCGCGTGGGCCGTCGTGCGTCGGTTGCCGCTGCTGCTGGTCACGTGGCTGCTGACGCACTGGTGGGCAATGCTGCTGGCGTGGTGGATCGTGTCGGTCGGCCCGTCCGTGGTGGTTGCACTGGTTTGGTTCTTGCCGGTCGTGACGTCGTTGCTCAGCACCTGCACGTTGCTGGTCACACCGGTGATGATGGGGGAGAAGATGGGGCTGCGCTGCATCGGTCGGGCCTGGCGCCTGGTGCGCCCGCGTTTCGGTGCCGCGTTCGGTTTCGTGTGGGCGTGTGGCGTGCTGGCCGGCCTGCTCTTCGTGTTCATCGCGTTCCTGCCGTCGTTGGCCGAGACCACCGGGCTCGTCACGTTCGGCTCGTACACCTGGCTCGTCCAGGGCGTCACGTCGCAGCTGGCGTTGCTGGTCGCGGTGCCGTTCAGTGCCATCGCCACTGCATCGCTGTACCTGCAGATCCGCGTACACGCCGAAGGGCTCGACATCGTGCTGGCCGCCGACAAGGCGTTCGGGAAGGCTGCGTGATCCTGCTCGCTGCTCGTGCGCTGTCCTTGAGGATGGTGTCATGGTGGGTGGCCACGGCGCCGCCTGATGGTCCGCTGGGCCCGGTGGACCAGGACCCCGACGTCGTGCGCGAGGAGGCCTGCAAACTGGTCAGCCAGGACACCACCGTGTGCTCGCCGCCACCGTCCACCGCGCCGCGCGTTAACAACGGTGGGGGTCGCTTCGATCTGAGTTGGCTCTCGCTGCTGCTGTGGGTCGTGCTCATCGCCGCCGTGCTCGGACTGCTGTTCCTGCTGGTGCGGTGGACCGTGGAACGCAACGGTGGTGGCCGGGTGGCGCGCGCCCGCAAGAGCGCTGGCGACGCCGACGACCTCGACGAGATCGAACGCGATGTCGTCGCCATCGACCGCTCTCGCGAACCGTTCAATTGGCGCACCGAGGCCGAGGCGCATCGCCGAGCCGGCCGCTATCGCGAGGCGCTTCGTTGCCGCTACCGGGCGCTCGTGGGAGATCTTGCCCGCCGCGGACTGATCGACGAGATCCCTGGCCGCACCACCGGCGAGGAACGGGCACAGTTGCGGCGCGTCACCCCCGCTGCCAGCCGCCCGTTCAATGCCGCTGCCGACCTTTTCGACGGGGCCTGGTACGGCCACCACGAAGTAGACGCGGCCGCCGATGACCGCTTCCAGGCGTTCGAACGCGACGTGCTGGCCACCGCCGTGCAGGTGAAGCGATGAGCCCCCGACGATCGGCAGAAGCCGGCGGCAACGGCAGCCGCGTGGGCCTCACCGCCCTGCTGCTCGTCTTGGCGGCCGTGGGGATGCTGCTGCTGGTGCGGGCGCAGCCGGAGCCGGAGCCGTTCGATCCGCGTAGTGCTGCGGCCAGCGGTGCCCGCGCGCTGGTGCTGCTGCTGGAGCGTCAGGGTGCGTCGGTGGATGTCGTGGGTAGCGCGCCCGGTGCCGGTGCCGGGCAACGAGTGCTCGTCCTGCAGGACCGGCTCAACGACGACCAACGGAGCGACCTGCTGGATTTCGCTGCGGCCGGCGGCGTGGTAGTTGTGGCAGACCCGGCCAGCCCGCTCGCCGCCGACCTTGATGCCGGCACCGACATCGCCGGTAACGTGCCGTCGTCCGTTGGCAACGACGTTCTCGGGCAGATCAACGTGCCGGTCGCCGAGTGCGACGTCGCCGCACTACAGCACCTGCGCGGTGTGTTCGTGAACGACGGCGAACTGTTCGGCACGGGCACGTTGGCCGCCGGCGACGGCCGCTGCTTCAGTGATGGCGCCACCGCGTTCGTGGTGGTGCGGCCACGCGGGGCCGGCCTGATCGTGCAACTGGGTGACAACGAGATCTTCACCAACGGGCTGCTGCGGTACGCGGACAACGGTCCGCTGGCCACGGCCCTGCTCGCCCCGGCGGCCGGTGCTCGCGTCAGCATCCTGATCGGTGAGGAAGCCGTACAGACCGAGGTCAACGTCGGCGGTGGCGGCGAGAAGGGTCTGCTCGACCTGGTGCGACCCGGTGTGTGGATGGCGCTCGCGCAGCTGGCCATCGCGTTCATCGTGTTCGCGATGGCCCGTGCCGTCCGGCCCGGCCGCCCCGTGCGCGAGCCCGAGCAGGTGCCCGTCGCCGGCAGCGAACTGGTGGTTGCCACGGGCAACCTGATGCAGCGCGCCCGCCATGCGCAACGGGCCGGCTGGCTGCTGCGCGGCAACCTCTACCGCTCGCTGTGCCGGCAGTTCCACCTGCCGTCCAACACGTCGATCGATGCCTTGGACGCAGCGGTGTCGGCGCACACGTCGTTGCCTCCGGGGCATGTGGCCTCGGTGCTGCAGCGCGACGTTGCCGACAACGATGGGCTGGTGCACCTCAGCAACAGCCTGCATGAGATTCGTGAGGCCGCTCTCGTGGGCGGCCCTGGTGAAGGAGCCAACAGTGAACGATGAGAACAGGTCGCCCCTGGACGCCGTACTTGCGGTGCGGGCCGAGGTGGGCAAGGTGGTGGTCGGCCAGGAAGGCGTGCTCACCGGTGCGATCGCGGCGCTGCTGGTGAACGGGCATGTGCTCCTGGAAGGTGTGCCCGGCGTGGCCAAGACGCTGCTCGCGAAGAGCCTGGCGGCGGCGTTCGACATGCAGTTCACGCGGCTGCAGTTCACCCCCGACTTGATGCCCAGCGACGTGATCGGCCAACAGTTGGTCGGTCAATCGGCGGACGGCATCACGTTCAAGTTCCGTGAGGGGCCGGTGTTCACCAACCTGTTGCTCGCTGACGAGATCAACCGCACGCCGCCAAAGACGCAGGCCGCGTTACTGGAAGCAATGGAGGAACGGCAGGTCAGCTTCGACCGCCAGACGTTCGCACTGCCGGATCCCTTCCTGGTGATTGCCACCCAGAACCCCATCGAGTACGAGGGCACCTACCCCTTGCCCGAGGCACAGCTCGACCGCTTCCTGTTCAAGCTGCAGGTGCGCTACCCGACGATGGAGCAGGAGCTCGAGATGGTTGCACGGCACGACGCCGGCATGAACCCGCACGATCTCCGCGCCGCCGGTGTGCGCGCGGTTGCGTCAGCAGCGGATCTCGCAGCTGGGCGAGCTGCCATCCATCGCATCCGGGTCGAACCGGCTGTTCAGCAGTACATCGTCAACCTCTGTCGTGCCACCCGCGAGTCGCCGTCGTTGCAGCTGGGTGTGTCGCCGCGTGGCATCACGTGGCTGCTGCATGCGTCGAAAGCGTGGGCATGGCTCAGCGGTCGCGAGTTCGTCACCCCCGACGAGGTGAAGGCCGTTGCCAAGCCGTGCCTGCGGCATCGCATCATGGTGCGCCCAGAACTCGAGTTGGAGGGCACCACGGCCGACGCGGTGCTCGACGGCATCCTGGCCACCGTCCCCACCCCTCGCTGACGCCGGCACCACGGCCGACCGGAACCTGCCCACATGAAGCAACGAATCGCCTACCCACTGCCCACGGTCTGGTTCGCCGCGCTCGCGGCGCTCACCGGTCTGGCGCTGTTCGCGTGGCCCGGGCGTAGTTGGTGGGCGCTACTGATGGTGGAGTTCGGTCTGGTCGCGGTGTTCGCCATCGATGCACTGCTGGGCGTGCCGCCCAAGCGCATCGAGGTGCAACGCGACCTGGACGAGTCGGTGACCCTGGGTGAGGCGACGACGCTGACGTGGCTGGTGGACAACCGTTCTTCGCGGCTGGCGCGGGTGACCGTGACCGATGCGTTGTGGCCCAGCCTGCAAGCCGAGCGGCGCTGGGTGACGGCGACCTTGCGGCCCGGTGCGCGCCTGCGGGCGCGCACGGTGCTGCGCCCCACGCGGCGCGGCCGGTTCCCGCTGCGCGACGTGACGGTGCGCGTGGAGGGCCCGCTGCGGATGGTCAGCCGCCAGGCGACACGTTGGTTGGACGGTGGTCTGCGGGTGATGCCCGCATACCCCAGCCGCGAAGAGGTGCAGCGTCGCATCCGCATGCCGCGGGTGCTGGAGGTGGGGCTGCGCAGCATTCGTACCAGTGGTGGGGGCACCGAGTTCGACCAGTTGCGCGACTACCGGCCCGACGACGAGTTCCGCCGTATCGACTGGCCGGCCACCGTGCGGCTGCAGCGGCCGATCGTCAAGCAGTACCGCGCCGAACGCAACCAGAACGTCGTGCTGCTGCTGGACAACGGCCGCGTGATGGCTGGCACCGTCGGTGGCGTTCCCCGCGTGGAGCACGCGATGGATGCCGTGCTGGGGGTGGTGCAAGCCGCAACCAAGTTGGGTGACCGGGTGGGCATGCTGGCGTTCGACCGGCAGGTGCGCAGTATCGTCGTGCCCACCAACGGCAAGAGCCAGTTGGGTCGGGCAGCCGAGGCGATGTACCTGCTGGAACCGGACTACAGCGAGAGCGCGTACCTGGTGGCGTTCAACTACGCGACCGCGCGCTTTCGTCGCCGATCGCTGTTCATCGTGCTCACCGACCTGGTCGAGGCCGCCGTCGAACAGGCGCTACTTCCGGCGCTGCCGATCATCACCCGGCGTCACCTCGTGGTGGTCGCGGCGGTGCAGGACCCGGCGGTGCAGGAATGGGCCGCGGGCGGCGCGCACGAGTGGGCCAGCGAGGCCTACCGTGAGGCAGCGGCGGTCAACGTGGTGACGCAGCGAGCTCGGGCGAAAGCCCGGTTGCAGGCCGCAGGCGCGGTGGTGGTTGATGCCGCGCCCGGGAAACTGGCCACGGAACTGGTGGACACGTACCTGGAACTGAAGGCCAGCGGCCGCCTGTAGCGGTGGCTACAGCGGGGCGTCGGGGGAGTAGCCCTCGCGGCCCTCGCGGCGGAGGCGGACGGCGTAGACGATGGTCCAGCCCCAGAACAGCGTGAACACGCTGATGCCGATGCCGACGCGCACGCTGGTGGGCCACGGCCGCCCGGTGACGAAACCTTCGACGGTGGCAGCCAGCAGGAATGCCACCACCAGGCCGACCAGCACGCTGCCGGAGCGGCGGGCTTCGTCGGTGAGCGCGTTGAATCGCGGGCGGTCGCCCGGGTCGATGATTGCCCATCCGATGCGCAGGCCGGCCGCGCCAGCGACCACTACGGCCGAGAGCTCGAGCAACCCGTGGGGGAGTATCAGCCCCCAGAACTTGTCAGCCTGGCCGGCGTGCGTGAACAGGCCGCCGGCCATCCCGCCGTTGGCGCCGTTCCAGACGAGCAGCGCGGCGGTGACGACGCAGAGCAGGGCGCCGGCAGCGAAGGCCAGGAAGCCGACACGGATGTTATTGAGGAACACCTGCGTGGCGAAGTTCTGTGACGGCTGGTTGGAATAGTACGCCTCGAAGTCTTGGTCGATGTACTGCTGGCCGGAGCCGTCGGGCGCAGCCAGGTCGAAGGCGGTGGGCGAGATGGACAGCCAGATCTGGAACACGGCCCAGGGTAGGAATGTGAGCACCGCCGCCACCGCGATGTAGCGGCGCAATGCATAGATCGCGGCGGGGAAGGTGACGGTGGCGAACTGGATCAGGCCGCGACGGACCTCGGTGTCGCGCTGGCCATAGAGCACGCCGTGCGCGTCGCTCACCAGCAGCGTGAGCCGGTTGACGAGCGCCGAATCGGCGGCGTACTCGATGCGTGCGTTGGCGAGGTTGGCGCCGGAGCGCTGGTACAGGTGGACCATCTCATCGAGCTCATCGGGCGTGACCTGGGTGACCTTGCGCGCTCGTTCGGTGAGCTGCTGCAAACGCCACCAAGCGTTCTGGTGCGCCGCCACGAACGCATCGATGTCCACTGAGTGCGTAGGGTAGTGGACCGATGGACGGCATCGTCACCCCCGAAGCGGTCGTGCTCGACGTGGAGACCGCTGGCGTCGCTGCGCGGGTGTTCGCCGGCCTGATCGACTTTGCCATCCAGTTCGGCATCTTCTGGGTCGCGTCACTGATCTTGACGATCATCGGCCTGGTGTCGTTCTCGTCGTTCAACACCGGGGTCGTGCTGGTGCTGGCGTTCGTGATGATGGGGTATCCGGTGCTATCGGAATCGTTGATGCGCGGTCGCACCATCGGCAAGAAGGCGATGGGCCTTCGGGCCGTCACGCTCGAGGGTGCACCCATCCGCCTGCGGCATGCGCTGCTGCGGATGATGGGTGGTCTGGTGGACCGTTACCTGCCGCCGTTGGGGGTCACCGGGATGCTGTTCGTGGTGGGCACCTCGCGGCACCAGCGTGTTGGCGACCTGCTCGCCGGCACGATCGTCATCCGCGACCCGGACCGCACGCTGCTGCCGCCGGCGGTGTGGTTTCCCGTTCCCCCTGGGCTGGAGGCGTTCGCGGCCACCATCGACCCGACGGCGATGACCGACGAGCAGTACACGGTGGTGCGTTCGTTCCTGATGCGTAACCGCGAACTGTCGGCCGATGCCCGGTACTCATTGGCCGCCGACCTGGCGGCGAGAGCCGCTGCGACCGTGCACCACGACGGCTACAACAAGGTGCACCCCGAGGCGTACCTGCTGTGCGTGATGAGTCGCTATCAGCGGCGCAACTTCCCGCACTACCAGCCTGCTGCATGGCAGCCCACTGCTGGTGTGGGGCCCCGCGCACGAGGGTGATGGGGTCTGGTGATGCGGACGGGTTGCGGGTTCGTAGCCTGTTGACCATGCTCGGCTACACCTACCTCGACCATGCGGCCACCACGCCCATGCGCGCGGAAGCGGTCGCGGCCATGCTGCCGTTCTTCGCCGAGCAGTACGCCAACCCGTCGGGTTCCCACCGGTTCGCACGCGAGGCACGCAAGGCCATCGACGAGGCCCGCGACGACATCGCCGAGGTGATCGGCTGCCGGCCCGGCGAGGTCGTGTTCACCAGTGGTGGCACCGAGGCGGACAACACCGCGATCCTCGGCACAGTGGCCGCCCGCGGCGGCACAGCGGTGTGTCCCGCAGCCGAGCACCACGCAGTGCTCGAGGCCGTGCACCGCGCACGCGGTCGGGTGGTTGCCACCACGTCCACTGGTGCCGTCGATCTGGATTCGCTGGCAGCCACGCTCAGTGCAGCCGCCGATGTCTCGGTCGTCAGCGTGATGACGGTCAACAACGAAGTCGGCGCCGTGAACGATTTGGCCGCGGTCGCGCAAGTGGTGCGCCGCCACGCCCCCGGCGCGCTGCTGCACACCGATGCCGTGCAGGCCCCCTGCTGGCTCGATCTGCGTTCCATCACGCCGCACGTCGATTACCTCGCACTGTCGGCCCACAAGTTCGGTGGTCCAAAGGGTGTCGGGCTGCTGGTGGCACGCGAGGGCACCTCGTTCCAGCCGGCGCTCATCGGTGGCGGGCAGGAACGCGAGCGTCGCAGCGGCACCCACAACGTGGCCGGCATCGTCGCCATGGCCACAGCGTTGCGCCTCACCGATGCCGAGCGCGTGTCGGAACTGCCGCGCATCGCGGCGCTGCGCAACCGCCTGGTCGATCGCCTCATTGCCGAACTGGCGGGCGTGAACGAGACCGTGCCGCGCGCCGCCAAGGTGGCAGGCTCCGCGCACCTGTGCATCGAGGGCATAGAGAACGAAGCGCTGCTGTTCCTGCTCGACGAAGCGGGCGTGTGCGCCAGTGCTGCCTCCGCATGCGCCGCAGGGGCGATGGAGCCATCCCACGTGCTGGCCGCGATGGGGGTGCCGCGGTCGCTGGGCGGTGGTGCGGTTCGCCTCACGCTCGGAGCCGCCAGCACACCGGTCGACATCGAGCGCGGTGCCGACGTGATCGTGCATGCGGTGCGGCAGTTGCGGCGCGAGCCGCTGGGAACCGAACTGTTGCACCGGGGGGCGTCATGAAGGTGCTGATGGCGTTGAGCGGTGGTGTCGACTCGTCGGTCGCCGCCGCCGAACTGCTGGCCGACGGTCACGAGGTCGTCGGCATCACCATGCGCTTGTGGGGTGGCGAGAGCGACACGGGCTGCTGTTCGGTCGCCGACGTCGACGACGCCCGCCGCGTCGCCCAGCAATTGGGCATCGACCACCTGGTGTTCAACTTCACCGACGACTTCAACACCCACGTGGTCGAGCCGTACGTGAAGGCGCACCAGGACGGCCTGACGCCCAACCCGTGCATCGAATGCAACCGCCACCTCAAGTTCCACCGGCTCAGCGAACGCGCCGACCTGCTCGGCTTCGACGCCGTCGCAACCGGGCACCACGCCCGCATCGTCGAGGTGGGCGGTGCGTGGTACGTGGCCCGTGGCGAAGACCCGGCGAAGGACCAGAGCTACGTGGTGCACATGCTGCCTCAACGCGAACTGGCCCGCACGCTGTTCCCCATTGGGGGCATGACCAAGGCTCAAGTGCGCGAGAAGGCCACCGCCCTCGGGCTGCGCACGGCAGCCAAGCCCGACAGCCAAGACGTCTGTTTCATCACGAACGACGGCGGCCGCAGCACGTTCCTGGGCAGTCGCATCTCGTTCCGCCCCGCCCGGGTCGTCGACGCTGTCGACGGCACCCCGCTGGGCGAGGTAGATGCGCTGGAGATGGTCACGATTGGTCAGCGGCGCGGCATCGGGCTGGCCGGCGGGGGGCCCAAGCGCTACGTCGTCGACATCGACCACGCCACCGCGACGGTGAAGGTGGGCGACGACTCGATGCTGTTCACCGACCGGCTCATGGTGCATCAGCTTGCGTGGGCGCATCTGCCGTTCGACGGCGACGTGCTGGTGCAGTGCAGCGCGCACGGCACCGCCATGGCGGCCGCTATCAGCTGCACCGACGATGTGGTTCACGTGCAGTGGCACCAGCCGCAGCGCCGCGTGTCGCCCGGGCAGAGCGTGGTGTTCTACGACGCCACCGACACGTACGTGCTGGGCGGCGGGCTGGCCGGCTGAACTGCTTGCCGCGGTGCAGCGCGACAAGTTCAGCCGACGGGTACCTTGGCCTCGGCCAAGGCCTGCAGCGCCCGGCCGGGCCGTGAGGGGGCGACGAGCATCGACTGCACGTGCAGCGCCTTGCCCTTCGGCTCTGCGGCCGTGCCGGCCAGCACGACCAGCTCCATGTCGCGCATGATGAGCTCGACCGCGTGACCGACTGCCGGGCCGGTGAGGTCTGCTGCCTGCGTGTCTGCAGGGGCCAGCCGGGCGAGGGCGAGGTTGCCACGCTGCACCATCAGGGTGTCGCCCAGGACCACCGGGTCGTGCAGCACCACACCTGCAGGAACGAGCACCAACCACCGTTGCGAGAATGGGTGGAACCGGCGCACCAACAGCCACCCAAGCACACCCGCGATGACGGCGATGAGCGCGCCGACGAACCACTGCGCAGCGCTCAGCATCAGCATCGCGTTGATGGTGATGGCGCACCACAGCACCCACGACAGCCCCATCGGGAGTAACAGTGCTGCCGGGGCGCGCAGCGGGAGGCGGCGCTCCTGCCCGTAGGCCGACGCCTGAACGAAGGCCTCGGCAATCTCGGCAGAGAAGGCCACGAAGTTGGCGAGCAGCGCGGCGGCCAGCGCAGCGATTCCCCATGCGGCGCCGGCGCCGAGCGCCAGCGTGGCGACGGCCACGGGGACAGTGACGGGCAGGAACATGCGCACGAGCGTGAGGCCCAGCGGTGAGGGCACCACCAACGCGAGTACCAGCACGGCGACGACGAGGCCCCATGCAACGGTGGCCACCGGGCCCGCCGCGGACGCACGACCGTCGATGGTGCCGTCGATCGCAAGGGCCATGAGCGCGGCCAACGCGACCACGACCACGCGCAATGACCACATCGACGAACGGGGAGTGAAGGCAGTGGAAGTGCTCACCGGCACCACACCTGATTTGTTGAACAGCACCGCATCAGGCCAACGTATCTGCAATCCGTCGCCACGCTTCGAACCGATTCGGACGTGCGTGGAACGATGGGGATCACCACGAGTACGCAGTCGGCCGACCAGACGGATGAAAGGAGGTCATCATGCAACGAGCGGTTCTTGTTGGGGGCACCGCCACCGGCATTGGTGGCCTTCCGCACCGCGACGCGAACGAAGCGGCTGCCTTCGTGCTGCGGCACATGGAACTGCCGGCCATCCCCAACCTGCCGCGCCGCTCGCCCGCCGAGGGTGCGATCGCGCAAGCGATGGTGGGGATGCAGGGCATCACGGTGGGGCAGTACGGCAGCCTCGCGGTGGACGCCAACCAGGTGGACCCGCTGGCCCCGGTGGTCACCGACCTGTCCAACGATGCGTTCCTCGGCTTTCGCACGTTTCTCGAGCATGCCCAGGCCGCCGGCCACGTCGGCCCGGTGAAGTGGCAGTTCGTCGGGCCGGTCACGTTCGGGATGGCGCTGATGCGCGCCGGGGTGCCGGCCAGCGAGGCGTTCGAGTCAGCCGTGCGCTGCGTGCGCGAGCGGCTCGCGCATTTGCTCGACGCAGTGTCACTGGCGCTGCCGCAGAGCCCGCAGATCGTCGTCATCGAGGAACCCGCGTTGGCCGAACTGATGATTCCCGGGTTCCCCATCGCCCCCGAGACCGCTATCGACCTCGTGTCGGGCGCGCTTGCTGCGATCGAGACCTCCGCGATGTCTGGCCTGCATGTGTGCGGCTCTGCCGACATCCCGTCCCAGCTGGCGGCCGGCCCGGCCATCCTGTCGCTGCCCGTGCGGCCCGAGATCGCCGAGTCCGCCGGGTACCTGATGCGCTTCATGGAGCAGGGCGGGTACATCGCGTGGGGCGTCGTGCCTACGTCGGGCCCCATCCTCACCTCGGCCGAGCGGCCATGGCGCCAGCTCTGTGCACTGTGGTGCGAGCTGGTGCAGCGCGGCGCAGATCCCACGCTGCTGCGCGAGCAGGCCATCGTCACCCCCGAGTGCGGCCTGTCGTCGCACACTCCCGCGGTGGCCGAGCGAGTGCACCGCTTCACCGCCGAAGTAGGTCGCCGCGTCCGCGACCAGGCCACCGCCTCGCGGTGGGTGCTCGGCGCCTGAGCCCCGCTGGGTAACAGCAAGCCTGTGGCCCATGCAGGCGCGTAAGCTCGGCAGCGATGAGCGACTTTCAGCAGCAGCCCCCGAACGTGCCGCAGGGCCCGGCAGCGCCGCCCTCACCGTTTGGGGCGCCGCCGCCTCCGCCGTTCGCCCCGTCCGGTCCGTACGCGCAGCCAGGCTTCCCGCCACAGGGCTCGCCGCCGCCGGGGTACGCACCTGTCGGGTACGCGCCCTACCTGGCAATGCAGTCGGCGCCGAAGGGGCCGCGGCCGCCCGTGGTCGTGGGCTCCTTGCTGCTCTTGCTCGGTGGTCTGATCATCGTGGTCGGCACATTGCTGGAATGGGCCTCGTTCAGCTCCACTGAATTCTTCGGGTTCGACGATTCGTTCAACGGGTTCGGCTCGTCGGGCGACGGCACCAAAGATGGTCCGGTGTTCGTGTTCTTTGCGTCGTTGGCCATCGCATTCGGAATCACGCAACTGATCGCCCGCAAGGTGCTTGCGGTCTCCATCGTGGCAGTCGTCTCCGCCGCCATCGGGTTGCTCGTGTCGATCGGTGAGCTCGCGAGTGTCACCCACGACATCGATACGTTGCGTGCGTTCGACGGCATCGAGGCCCGGTTGGGGCCGGGGTTGTGGGTGATTCTGCTCGGCTCGGTGGTGGCGCTCGTCGGAGCCATCGCCACGCTGGCCAAGCGACGGGTAGCTTCGTTCAGGCCATGACGCCTGCCGAGCGCATTCAACAACTCAGATCCCAGCTCGCCCACCACAACGAGCGTTACTACGCGAACGACGCCCCCGAGATCAGTGACGCCGACTACGACCTGCTGGTGCGTGAGCTGGTCGCGTTGGAGGGCGAGCACCCGGAACTGGCGGACACCGGGTCGCCGTCGCAACAGGTGGGTGCCGGGGCATTGAGCAGCGCGTTCTCGCCCGTGGTGCATCGAGTGCCGATGACCAGCTTGGACAACGCGATGGATTTCATCGAGCTGGCGGCCTGGGGCGACCGGGTCACCAAGGGTTTGGCCGGCGAACCGACCAGCTTCGTGTGCGAGCTGAAGATCGACGGCCTGGCGATGAGCTTGCGCTACGAGCAAGGCCGTTTCGTGCAGGCCGCTACCCGCGGCGACGGTCGCGTGGGTGAGGACGTCACTGCCAACGTCGCCACCATCGCTGCCGTACCGCAGACGGTTGCTGCAACACGGCCCCCTTCGGCGCTGGAGGTGCGTGGCGAGGTGTACCTGCCGCTGGCAGCGTTCGAGCGCCTGCAGGCGGCAAAGGAAGCCGAGAACCTGGTGCGCGTCGCCGCCGGCCGAAAGCCCGAGCCGGTGCCGGTGAACCCGCGCAACGCAGGAGCGGGCAGCTTGCGCCAGAAGGACCCCACCATCACCGCCGAGCGCGGGCTGGCGTTCTGGAGCTACCAGTTGGCCGATCTGGAAGGCGGCCCGGAGCTCGGAACCCATCACGAGACGCTGGAGTACCTGCGCTCGCTGGGCTTCCCGGTCAACCCGGAGATCCGGGTGGTCCCCGACCTGACGGGCGTCATCGAGTTCTGTCGGCGCTGGCAGGAGCAGCGCCACACGCTGGAGTACGAGATCGACGGCGTCGTGATCAAGGTCGACTCGCTCGCGCACCGCGAGACCCTGGGTTTCACGTCGCGTGCGCCGCGCTGGGCCATCGCGTTCAAGTTCCCACCCGAGGAACGCACCACCATCCTGCGCGACATTCAGGTATCGGTGGGCCGCACGGGCCGCACCACCCCGTTCGCCGTGCTCGAGCCGGTGTTCGTCGGCGGCTCCAACGTGGGCATGGCAACCCTGCACAACCAGGACCAGGTGGCGGCGAAGGATGTGCGCCCCGGCGACACGGTGGTGGTGCGCAAGGCCGGCGACGTGATCCCCGAAGTGGTTGGCCCGGTGCTCTCGCTGCGCCCTGCCAACAGCACGCCGTGGGAGTTCCCGCGTGTGTGCCCGTGCCCGCTACAGACCGAACTGGTGCGATTCGAGGGCGAGGCCGATACGCGCTGCGTCGAGCCCGCCTGCCCGTTCCAGCGCGACCAACGCATCATCTACTTCGCCTCGCGCGGGGCGATGGACATCGAGGGCCTCGGCGACAACACCGTCGCGCAGCTCAGCGAAGCCGGCCTGGTCAACGATCCGGGCGATCTTTACGCGCTCACCCGCGAGCAGTTGCTGACGCTGGACAAGTGGGGCGACACCAAGGCCGACAACCTGCTCGCCGCGATCGAGGGTTCGAAGCAGCGGCCGCTGCCCAAGGTGCTCACCGCGCTGGGCTGCAAGGGCCTCGGCCCGTCTGCCAGCGAGGCGCTTGCCCGAGCCTTCGGCACGCTCGGAGCCATCAGGGGAGCATCGGAGGCCGACCTCGCCACCACCGACGGCGTCGGCCCCACTATCGCCGCAGCCATCGTGCGCTGGTTCGCAATGCCTGCCAACCAAGAGTTCGTCGACAAACTCGAGCGCGCCGGCGTCGAGTTCGGGCGGGTGGAGGTCAGTCGGCTGCCGCAGAACCTGGTCGGCAAGGCCGTCGTCGTCACCGGCTCGCTGGAGGGCTACACGCGCGAGTCGGCGGAAGCCGCGATCAAGGACCGTGGCGGCAAGAGCCCGGGCAGCGTCAGCAAAAAGACCTTCGCCGTGGTCGTGGGCGCCGACCCTGGCGCGAGCAAGGTGACGAAGGCCACCGAGCAGGGTGTGCCGATGCTGGATCGCAACGGCTTCGAGCATCTGCTCGCCACCGGTGAACTGCCGCCGGCCTGACCATGCCTGGTCGGGCCGTACCGGTGGGAGTCGCGGTCAGAGCCGTTCGTCGAGCACGACTTCGAGGCGCTGCACCTCGCGCACCGAAGTCGCGGCGGAGTGTGCCGGGTTGAGCAGCAGGTTGCGCTCGCCGCTGTGGGCGTCCACCAATGTACTGGGCACGCTGAGTGCCAGCGAGCTGCGCGAATCCAGCCATGCCTCGCCGACGCGGCGGGTGCTCGTTTCGGTGGTGGCCCACGTTCGCTTCAGGCTCGCCGGTTCCAGCGCGTCGATTTCTTCGTCGGGCAGCTCGTACTCCAACGCGACGTACTTCACCCGGCCACCCGTGAGGTGCACCGACAGTTCGAGCGTGGCCAGGGCCAACGAGTCGGCGGTGTAGACCATCCGCCGACCGGGTGGGTTCCACCGCCCGCCGAACAGCGCCGCGCCATCGCCGCTCATCGCAGTTGCCGCGTGGCGGCCGGCAACCAAACGCCAGACGTTCATCGCCGGGCGTTCATCGCGTGCGCGCAAGCGCAGCGCTCGCACCTCGATGGGGCCCTCGGCACCCAACAAAGGTTTGGTCGGAACCGCACACGACATGTACTGGGCACCCAGTTCTGCCGCAGTTCACCTCTTTCAGAAGTATCCATCGTGCGCCAGGGAGTAGGAACTGCTTTCGTATCGAGCCGATGCTGCGCGTGCCGCAAATCTGAATGAGGTGAACTGAACGCGACGTGGCGGAGCGGCGGCTGTGACCACTCGTCAACGGATCCCTTGGAACCAATCATCTAGCTGAACACGCCGTACTCGATACGGCCGAGCAGCTGGAACACGGCCTCGGCGCCCACCTCGGTGGCGGCGGCTTCGAAGGGCGTGCGCCGCCCCAGTGCCCGCTGTGGTGTGGTGAGCCAGGCTCGGCCCTCGGCCGTGCCGCCGAGCACCGTTGCCGACCGGCGCACCAAGCGGTGCAACCGTGCCAGGCGATCGCTCTCCAGCATGTCGAGGGTGCCCTGCTGCTTGCGACGCACCCAGGTGCGCGGCGAGATGCTGAGCCACTCGAGCACTTGAGCGACCGTGACCTGCAGCGAATCGGCAACTGCTACGACCATGGTGACCGGCACACCGCAACGCACGTCGTGCTCGCTGAGCGGTGCGGCGGATGCGGCGGATGCGGACTGCTGTGCCATGTGGCGCAGTGTATCACGCCATCTGGCGTGGTTGCCCATGGTCAGAAGACGGTGAAGCTCCAGGTGTACGAACGCGCCCGGCCGCGGCCCTCGATGGTCTTCCAGTAGATGACCTTGACGATGTGTTCACCTTGGCTGAATTCGCTGATCGAGGACGCTGGCGACGGGTCGAAGGTGAGCGTTGCGTTGCCCTGCTCGAAGATGGTGGTGGGCGGCAACTCCACCTGCTGGCCCGGCTTGGCGTTGAGCCGCGCATCGTCGAGGTTCACCGTGGGCAGCTCGAGGTCGTCGATGACCAGTACGCCGGTGTAGCCCGCCAGCAGGTCGACGAAGACCTGGGTTTGCGACGGGACCTGCACCGCTGAGCGCAGCGGATCGATCTCTTCGATGGTTTCGGGGAGGTTTTGGCGTTCGTCACCGGTGACCGCGATGGAGACGCCCACGCCCATGGCCACCAAGCAGATGGCGATACCCAGGCTGGCGAAAAGGACAGGGAGCTGAGGCCGGCGGAATTGAAGTCGCACGGGTGCATTCTCGCCGACGCTCGCGGAAATCGCACCCTCGCGCTGTGGTCACGTCTCCGCGCAGCTAGGTTCATGAGCGCCATGGTGGACATCGACCCTCCCAACCCAGCGCGCGTCATCGCGGGGCGTTACCGCCTCGGTCCGCGGCTGGGAAGCGGCCTGGCCGCGGCCGTGTTCGAAGCGTTCGACCAAGACCTGCAGCGCACCGTCGTGCTCAAGCTGGTGCACCCGGACCTCAGCGACATTCCCGAACTGCAGCGCTCGTTCCGCACGCTTATGGCACGTGCCGGCGACCTGCACCACCCCAACGTGGCCACCGTGTACGACTGGGGCACCGCCCGCTGGAACGACCGCGACGTGCTCTACGTCGCCAGCGAACATTTCACCGGCGGCAGCCTGCGCGACCTGCTCGACCGTGGTCGGCTGCTGTCGCCGTCGCAGGCCCTGGTCGTTGGGCTCGACGCCTGCAAGGGGCTCGACGCCATCCATCGCCAGGGCCTGCTGCACACCGACATTCGGCCGTCCACCCTGGTGTTCGGCGACGATCGCCAACTGCGCGTGGTCGACGTCGGGCTTGCTCAGGTGCTGCACGATGCTGCTGGCGATGTCACCGGTCGAACCATGGACCGCGCTCGGTACGCCTCGCCGGAGGAAGCATTGGGCCAGCCGATGCAGCCCAAGAGCGACGTCTATTCGCTGTGCTTGGCGTTGCTCGAGGCTGTCACCGGCAACGTACCCTTCGAAGGCGATTCAACGGTGGCCACGCTGGCCAACCGGGTGGACAAGCTGATGCCCGTCTCGGCAGACCTGGGGCAACTCGCGGCTGTCTTCGAGCGCGCGGGGCGCCCCCTCACCGACGACCGCAGCACCGCCGCCGAGTTCGGTCGTGCACTGGTGGCATCGGCTGAGCAGATGCCACGCCCGGCGCCGCTGCCCATCCTCGCCAACTCGTTGTTCAGCGCCGCCGATCGCGGAGGCGCCGGTCAGGCGGTCGACCCCACCGGCCCCCTTTCGCGCCCTTCGGTGCCGGACAAGGTTGCCGACGAGGGCGGCCCGGTGGGTCTGGCCGCACTGGTGGCGGCCACCTCTGCGATCGACGAGCCTGTCGAGGCGACCGATCCCGCCGAACCTGCCGATCTCGTCGAACCTGCCGATCTCGTCGAACCT